>ERZ1292629.510-Hain-H43-01um-R1-510-length-42589-cov-34_pt1 | contig 42589 bp, 73 predicted proteins | sample MGYA00564399_ERZ1292629 | MGnify/ENA primary metagenome ERZ1292629 (study PRJEB36523, sample SAMEA6512636) | groundwater metagenome | collected 2019-01-08 | study: AquaDiva: Metagenomics assemblies of 32 groundwater samples
GATCTATAAAATAATGGTGGTGGTGGAAATGGAAGAACTAGTAAAATATGAAAAAAGACAAGCGTTGTATATAGACTTTGAAAACGAAGTCTATAACTATAGATGTTCTACACCAATCTATGGTTACATAACTGAATCGTGGATTCAGCTTGAAGTTTATGATGTTGAAGAACCAGGTCAATGAAATCTTGGAAGAAAGAAAGTAATCGTTTCAATAATGAAAATTCAGCGTAAATAGGGCAAAACTAACGGAGGAAACGAAAATGGTATGGAAACAATGGCAAAATAAGAAAATATATCAAGGAGCATTTATAAATCAAGATTGGAAAAATGATGAACCAAAAACAAGTGGAAAGTCCAATTATACGAGTGGAATTTCACTTTTTGGATGGCTTAGACCGAATCCAGAAATAACTGTATGGTTTGTAAATGAGGGAAGAAGTCAATTCAAAAAAGACTTTAATTCATTTTCACAAGCCAGATTATATGTGAAAAAATTAATGAGGGAATATCCTAACGGATAGTTTTGCCCTCTTCCGCCGAATTACCATGAAAGGTAGTTCTGCGGAACACCTTTCACTATACATTGGAATAAGAGAAACCACTATCGTGGAGATATGCAGAACAGTATGGTGGTGTAGGAGGGTTTCACTAGGTTAATGAGAATCCTAAAAGCGTAATGGAATCACAACAACCACAACCGAACCAAGTATCAACCAATGATTCCATGCGCTGGGATAAAACAAACATGGAACATACTGAAGGTTCCTGAACAAGGATGAGTTATTTTTGTTTAGGAGTGGTTTTATATGGTCGAGTAAAATAAAAGAAAAAAGGGTGTTAAACTATGAACAACAACCAAGAAATAGAATTTAGTGAGCCAGAAACAGAACAATCTGTTTTATGGTTCTGTGATAGATGTGTGGAAGAAACATTTTTTCTTCTGTCTCCTAGCGGGACAAAAGGATACTGTGAGATGTGCGGGTTTGAGATGAGATTAAAATGGTAAGCCTATGTCCTCATTGCCATATACCTTTACGGTATATGAAACTACATTACGAGGGGGATGAGTATCACATCATCCCATATTGTGATGAATGTGGCGGCGAGTGGGGTTAAAATGATACTCATTATACATTATGTCTATACTGACATTTGTTTAGGGATAGATACAAATTTACCCCTTTCTAAGTATTTGATTTATTTAAATCTGTTAATAGATTATTCAGTTTTAGAGGTGTATTAACAATGACAAAAAAGGTATTAGTCTCTTATTATGTGGGTAGTATTGATTCTGACATCAAGGACCCAGATCTGATTACTGACATTTTAAGGGAGCTTGGCAATCCATTGGGCTTAGATTTGCATACATGGAAAAGGGTAAAATGAAATACCCTGCGCCTATGTTATGTAGCAATTCAGATAATAGCCTTCTTAATCCTATTCCAATCAGAAACCATATAACACAATTCAACAACCAAAAAGGTTATATCCATGCAAGGATAGGATACCAAGAAATTACTCAATCTAATAAGTATAGACAACCAAGTTTTATAGGGGTGGTGAACAATGAACAACAACAACCAATTAGTAGCCGTGTTCCAAGACTGGAGAACAGCACAACAATTTCTGAGCTATGTAATTGAATCTGGCTCTCAAGGGCATAGGTTCAATACTAAAGTAGTTTATAGGGCGTGGTTGTAATGAATCCACTCCAAGAACATTTTAGTAACATAAACGGCAATAGTCTTAAACGCATATTAAGCCGTATAGAAAAAATAACAGATATTGACAAATTGGATTTAATGGCGTGTGATTCTGAAGCCAATGAAGAGGGCATATATGAATTTCTCAAAGACAAATATGGCTTAATCCTGGTTAAGGAAGAGGATAGAGACGCACAAGAATTTAAAGCCATAGAAGAGATAAAACAAAACATAGAAGTCCAGAAAAAAGCCTTCTTGGACATTATCGGAACTTCGGAAGCCAAACAAGGAAGCACAACAGAGATAACAGAACAAATACAAAATTATAGCCCACACACAGAAAGAATGGTTGTCTCTTCTCTGGTTGCAGTGTCTCAATCTGTGAATGTGATTAATATCTCAGAACGTGGACACAGTAAGACACACTGCACACAAGGCGTATTGGATATGCTAAACATACCCTATAATGAAATCAAAGGACACATTACACCTAAACGGTTCTATGAACTGGCAAAGATGTTTAATGGCACAATTATCCTGATTGACGAATCCGCAAATATGCTTACCGATTCTGACATTAGAAACCTCTTATTATCTTTATTGAATAGGGATCGTGTGTACTGGTTAGAAGACTGGTTCGATAGCACAAGCACAGTTATATTTAATGCAAATTACATCCAGAACAACCCTATTATGAGAGCAGTCATGGATAGATGCTTAACCAATTACATTAAACTGAATCCTGAACAGTTAAGGAACAAGATCCAACAGTCCAGGACATTTTCTCCTGATACAACAATCTGGGCAAAGATTAGGAATAACTTGTTCTTGAAGGACAAGTTAAGCCCCGAGGACATGGACAAAGTATTTAAAGTGCTGAACATGATTAAGATAGAGAGCCTAAGGGACAAATGGAGGTATATCAATATTGCAGAGTGCAGCATCAAAGTATTAGGCAATCTGGATTTCCTGACTTACTTTGCTGACATTGAAATTCTTGACTGGCTGCAAAACAATAACGATATATCCCGATCAGATAAAGTAAAACTGATTGCACAGGAAAAGGGCGTATCGTACAGGCAGGCCAGAAACATAATCAGAAAAACAGAGGTGGTATGAGTGAGACAGGCAATAGATTTCTATAAGTTGGACATTGACACCGTGCATCAATTGAACAGATTTGAACGCAACAGGCTTATTAAAGCGCGGAAGGACTGGTTGAAGGCACAGAGACAGAACGACAAGCAGATAACTGGCACATACTGCAAAAAGTTGTATTACATCACACATAAAGAACTGTTTAAACGTGCTATGCTCAAATACAAACAAACACATAAGAAATAAACTTTCCCCTTCCCTTCTTCTTTACTGGTAAGCTAAAGCTTACCCTACTACTACTTACTACTAGCTCTTCCTTAGTAAAAAGAAACCGAGAACTGTCCCCCTACCCCCAAGGATTCCTTGAGGCACTGGTTACCAAATTCATATCGGGACTGTCAGAAGCCGATATTATAAATATACCAGTTTAGGCATAAAATAGAAAGATATATAAGTTTAAATACTTTTCTATATTAAAAGAAAAAAACTGTCAAGAAAGACAGCCATGTTAAATATTTAACATGGCTGTCTTTCTTTTTACTACTCAACTATTACCACGAAAGTTTAAATATAACCTTATATTCCCTATTCTTGGTTGGTTGATTTAAATGGTTTTGAAACGAGGTGGTTGTGGTGGTAGTAAACGCTTATCCTAGTGGTTGTGCAGTATATTCAGACTTTGCACAGGCATACAGGCTCACAGAGATTTCTCATTTCTTGAACGGCTTAGAACCAGACCAGAAATCCAAACACAGAGACACCATCATTCTTACCCTTCTTTACCAGACTACACGGACAACAGGAGAGATGCACTCTATATTGAAGGGCTATTTAACGGATTTGAGGTGAAACTATGAGCAGATTGCCAGAGAGATACAGCAGACAAAGATGGTGGAAATTTGAAGGGACAAACACGTTTAAGTTCCAGATACCAAACGATGAAGAGTTAGCAGGGATACCCAGATGGCAGAAATGGGACAACATTAACAGGAAGTTTACTGATTCAGTTCCGGAGGACAGAGAGGCTAAATGTTCTACAGTGCGCTTATTGAAGGGAGAAGGTGGTGTTTACTATTGCTATTCTGCGTCATACTCCATAAACAAACAACTGAGTAAACTTGTCAATGACTTGCAAGTAGTGGGTGTAGATTGGAGGGACATACTCTTTTGTGTGACCAGAACAGGTACAGGCATGGAAACGAGGTATGATGTACGGGTTGATAAGAACCTTAGGGTTGCTTCCACAATCAATCCTGAGCCAATCCTTGTGCCCCCTGAGGCACTTAAAACAGTTGGGGATACATTTACATCCCTTAACACAAATAATGGCTCAAATGTGCCTTTAAACGCTTCTGAGCCTGTGGTTCCTACTAAGCCAGCAGATGACTTATATGAGATTTAGAACGGTATGGACGGGAGGGGAAAGGAATGTATCTCTCAAGATAAGGTGAATGAACAAATGTTAAACTACATAGAAGGAGAAGACGAAGAAATTGATGACTATGACGAAGATGATGAGGGAGAATATGACTTTGACTAAACAGGACACGGAAGAAGTAGTAGAACTAGTTAGAGGCATCTTGAAGGGACAGGCACAAGAGGTTGCAGAGATAGACAGACTGAAGAAACGCAACCAAGAGATAGTTTCTCTTATCTGTGGCAAGGATGTAAATGCAAAGAATGAATCATTGAAACAGGAGCTGTTTTCGAACATTGGAAAAATAAACGAAATGAGGAAGAAGAATGGATAGCAACGATAAGCCCAAACTGTTATGGATATCTGATTTTATGTCCGTGAACAGCGGTTATGGTATCCAAACTAATGGTATCTTGAACGGTCTCAAGCAAAGCGGTAGATTTAGGCTCTATCATATGGCTCTGCAATACACAGCTCAGCCAATTGTATTGAACGAAATTACTATTATCCCTACTAGCCCGTATGATCCTTGGGCTAATGATGTGATGGCTAAGCGCATTGAAATGGTTAAACCTGATTATGTGGTTACACTAATGGACTTGTTTAGGCCATGTAAATGGCTCAAAGACCAAAAGACGTATTTGAAGCAGTTTGGGGCTAAAACTATTGCATACTTCCCATTAGATGGAGAGCCACTGCCTTACGAATCGATAACACCTACAAACGTATGGGAGCAGTTTGATTACTTGGTCCCAATGAGCTATTACGGTAAAGAGGTTTTGTTAAACGAACTACCTAAACTTGAACCAAAAGTATGGCAACCCATCTGGCACGGTATTGAAACTACTATATTTAAACCAATTCCTGACAGCGAGAATAGCCTTGTTAAAGGGGGAGTATTAAAGGGGAAGAAGTTCATTGTTAGCTCTGTGTTCAGGAATATACTCAGGAAGAACCCTCAAGCGCTTATCTATGCCTGGTATCGGTTTTGTAGGAACAAGGAAGACGTGCTATTATTGCTGCACACCAATCCTAACGAGCCATACCCGCAAGGGACTAATGTGGGGCTCTTAATCAATAAACTAGGGTTAACCAATAAGATACTGTTTACAGGCGGAGAAGAATTTACGTTCACAGTGCCTCCACAGATAGTGAACGAGGTGTATAACTCGTCTTGTGTTCATGTCTCTTGTAGCACGGGAGAGGGTTTTGGGCTACCTATCATTGAATCAATGGCTACAGGTCTGCCTAATGTTCTTGTTGACTATACAACAAGCAGGGAACTACTCGGTATCCCTTTGAACCCGTTGGACGAAATCAAAATAGCAGAACGAGGCATATTATTGCCGTATCACTTTGACCCGCCTGTCTGTTCGCAACTGACACAGCGGGCCATGATTGACTACAAGAAAGTCTCTGAGGTATTAGAGAACTTTTACAAGCGTGGAGCAGAGAATCTTAAAAAGAGCTATCAACTAACCTGTAGAGACTTTGCAGTGCAGCAGTTTGACTGGAAAACAATCATGCAGAAATGGAATAACTTTTTTAGTTATGTGATGGACAATGACAAAAGAAGTCAAAGCAAATAGGCTGATCTTGGAAGAGAAAGTAGTCTTGGAAGAAAATACACCGATACGGCTGTTCTTCGATGTCAAGGGCTATAAAGTTAGATGGAACAAGGTGGGGTTAATCTTTGAATCTTGCACCTGTAGGAGTTATGTATTTAAGCCAAGCATTATCTGTTCGCACATGATAGCGGTATTAAAATATATGGAGGCGGTAACAAATGGAAAGAGTAATGAAATTAAGCGTAGTTAAGGAGAAGGGGTATATGTTCTTTGTCAAGGAATTCCCGGAAGACGGATTATGGTTGTGTCGGGCTAAGTGGGGTAAGCCTAAAAAGACAGATATCAAGGTGATAGAACCTGTATCAATACCAACACAATGACTTCAAATGTAAAAAAAGGCTACGGGAAGGAGAAGCTGTGTAGAGATACCCTTGTCAAAGAAGGCTGGACAATCGTGTTCAAGTCTGTCAGATGGAGATTTGGCACTATTGACTTTGCACAGCTCTTCGATGTGGTTGCTGTTAAGCGTGAAGGGATATTTCCTTCATGGTTGTTTGTTTCCTGTAAGCACCTAGGTAACAGCAATTACTACCTACCACACCAGGAAGAGATTAAACGCTTCAAAGAGAACTACACCTGTGGTGACGGATTCATGAGATTTGAGGTATGGCTCTGGGACAAGCCCAGATACCAAGGAAGAGGCATAAAAAAGGCATGGAAGGAAGGGGGATGGGTAAAACTACCTTTATAGATTTTAAGAGTCACAGGGACATAAGGATTAGGTGCAGCATATGCTAGAATTGATAAAAGAAACATTCATGTTGAACGGGTTTGAGTTTAAATTGCTTGAACGTAAAGGAGATATTGTCCTTTACGAATTAAATAAAACGTTATGGAAAGGAACTAAAGATGAAGTGTCATGGAGAGAATATGAAGTCCATAAAGTGAGGGTAAAACTCATCCCTATACAATGGCAAAATAAAGAGTTTACACATAGGGAGAGACTTGCAGGAGAATCTGCGTTCGGTCGTTATGGTTGGAGCTTTTTGGAACTAAAACGAGCCAAACAAAAGATGCTAAATATAATTAATTTAGAAGCAGAACGAGAAGTTGAATCAAATTTAAGGAGGAAGAAATATGATACTACCGAACCAAGAATACCTTAAGAACGCTAAGATACCTGTATGCAGGCCATACCTGGCAGGCAATGAATTAAAATATGTTACTGAAGCCGTAAAGTCCAACTGGATAAGTTCAATCAGCCCAAAGGTCAAGGAGTTTGAGGACTTGTTCTCTATGTGGCTATTTGGACCCAATGGCACAAATGAAGTAGCCAATGGCTTCTCTGTTTCATGCTGTAACGGAACCGTGGCTATTGAACTAGCTTTGCACACACTCAGGATAGGAAAGAACTACGGCGGTAAGGATACTGATGAGGTTATTATCCCTGACTTTACTATGATAGCAGTGCCTAATGCTGTCCACTGGGCAGGTGCTATACTTGTTATGTGTGATGTAAGCTTGTCAGATTGGAACATACACCCAGACAAGATTGAACAACTTATTACGCCCAATACTAAAGCGATTATTGTAGTCCACACATACGGACACCCTGCACAGATGGACAAGATAATGCAAATAGCTGAGGAATACGATTTAAAGGTTATTGAAGACTGTGCAGAAGCACATGGAGCAGAGTTTAACGGACAAAAGGTAGGAACATTCGGAGATATAAGCACGTTCAGTTTCTACGCTAACAAAATAATTACCATGGGTGAAGGGGGATGTATCTGCACCAAGGATAAGAAGTTAGCGGAAAGAGCATTCTATCTTAAAGAACACACCTTTGACAAGAACAAACATTTCTGGCACAAAGAAGTAGGGCATAACTTTAGACTGACAGGGTTACAAGCAGCAATAGGCATAGCTCAATTAGAGAAGATAAACGAATATATTGATATGAGGAGAGCTAATGCAAAGAAATACCAAGATAGGTTGGGCTCTTTCTTTGAGAACAAGACCACTGCATCATTTCTGCAACGAATAGAAACAGATGAGGAATTTATCAATTATGAGCCTAGATGCTACGAACTCTCTAAAGAGCAACCTAACTGTAAATCTGTGTATTGGATGTTTGGAGTAATCGTGTCTTACTTATACAAAGACCAGATACGATCTAAGCTAGCACAGAACGGTATTGAAACAAGGGGTTTCTTTATACCAATTCATTGGCAGAAGCCTTACAAGGACGTGCCAAGAGATGCTTATCCTGTGAGCAATTACCTATACGAGACAGGATTCTACTTGCCAAGCTCTACTGACTTGACAGACAAAGAGATAGATTATGTATGCGGACACTTAATTAAAGCAATTGAAGAGGTCGATAACCATGAAAAAAATAGATCATAAGATAGAAGAGCCGAAGGGAGAAGATAGGATAAAGGAATGGCATCTGCTCTATTCAGGTTCAGGAATTCCTGTTATGCCTAAGCCCAATTGGATGGTGAGATGATGGATACACCTATTAAACTATGCCCTATCAGGTCTTCCGATAACGGACAGGTATATTTCTGTATAAAATCAGAGTGTGCATGGTGGACAGGAGATCAATGCGCCATAAGAACAATAGCACAGGCACTATACAACGAGTATGTGAAATAAAATGAGACCAGTAATATCTTTCATTACACCTAGTCCTTACCATAAGATATATCAGAATACGCTATTGGTAGACGAGCTACGGAAGAGGGATTGGGACATACAGCATAATGAAACTACTGAAAAGACAAACTATTTACTCTGCACATCACCCAGTCAAGCTGACAGAACTACTGAGATCTCACAGAAGTATAACATCCCTTATATTACTTGGGTGCCCGACATAGGAGACGGTAGTGAAGGTATATGGGAGCATCTTAACTTCATTAAGTATGCAGCACACATACGAGCTGCATATAAGGTTTGGAGTATTTGTACTAAGATGCAATGGGAAATTATTCGGTTAACAGGGAGATATGATGTGGATTTGGTAAGACCGTGCATAGACAATCACACTATTTCAAGCGTCTTTTCTAGGTTTGAGACACCTCTTTTTCCTAAGAAAAACCAGATGATTGTGGTTGGTGCATTACATCACTGGAAACAGCCACACATACCTTTCCTTACCTGGAAAGAAGCATATAATCCAAAACCTAAGTTAATCTATTTAACTTATGGACACCTTGACAAACCACTTGATGGTCACTATAACAAAAACACAATGGGTGTAAATAGCCTATATGCTAGGCAACTAATGAAAGAGGCGAGAGGGCTAGACGTTGAGTTTAGGGCAGTATCAGACGAGGAGAAGTATAAGATAATCGCAGAATCTAAAATCCTTATCTGCTCTGACTCATTCGGAACATTCAATTTGCCACCCATTGAAGCATACTTCTGTCACACACACGTCTTGGTGAGTGATACGCATGAGTGGATAGACCTTCCCTTTAGACATTTTAAGACAAATAACATACTAGATTTAGGAAACAAATTAAGTTCGCCGTTTAGTGATGATAAGAATTGGCTATCCTATCTTAAGAAGAAAATGCAAGAATATACTATTGAATCCTGTGCGGACAGGCTAGAAGAACAGTTCAATAACTTAAACGGTAATTTGGAAATGAAAAAGAGGTAGTAACATGAATATACTTGTATCAGACACATTCAAGGAATCATATGCAACAAGCCACTATATTATCAAAGCATTAAAGAAGATGGGACACACTGTGACCACTTCCATTGAAGATTTTAAGGCAGATATTGACCTAGCCGTAGTAATCAGGGGTGAAACACAAAACCCTGTAGAATTGCGTAGGGGAGGGGTTAAACGCTTAGTCCTGTGGAACTATGAGCCCGAAGGGTGTCCCTATCTTACCAAAGAGAAACTAGACAATTACGACTTTATCTTTAACAGCAGTAAGGCTAATAACTTTTGGGTTAGTAGTAGAACTAAAACACCGTGTATGTGGTTGACACAACCCATTGATCCCGAAGACTTCTACCCAATGGAACAGGTTAAGGAAAAGAAGTGTGACGTGTTCTATGCAGGCTCTTGTTCTGCTGTAGCGTTTAACTGGATATGGCATATATATAACCTTGTCACAAAGAAAATTAGGGTAGCGGGGAAAGGTTGGAATGTGGATAGTGGTTGCGTATATGGTAAAGACTTTACCCTGAACTGTTGTGAGGCTAAAGTGTGCTTAGTCCTGCCTGCATGGGCTAGCCCTAACTTTACAGGTCTTGACGTTTCTAGCACACATTACAGTTTAAGGAACATAATGTATTTGGCTAGCGGTAGCATGATTCTAGCCCCAGAGAACAAAGACTTTGATTCATTGTTCACTAACTCTTATCAATGGTATAAATATACTATATTAGAGCATATGATATCGCAACTGAAAACCATGCTTAAAGTTTCTCCTATGAAACAGACCATCTGGAAGGAGATACATGCTAAATATACTTACGAAGAAACATTAAAGAAACTGATCAAGGTGAGCATGAATGAGTGACTGGTGGACTGAGGAGCAAGAGAAGCGGTATTTAGTTCAGGAATGGGGTGTAGTCCCTGACTTGAATCATCCTGATATTAGATGCTTATTGGACTATGTTAAGCCAAAAACGAAAGTATTAGAACTGGGTTGTAACAGTGGTCTGGTCTTAGAACATCTCAGGACACAATACAAATGCAGGGTACGAGGAATAGACCTACCCTCTTTGAAGCATAAGTCCACTAAAATATATATCTATGGATGGGACCTTAATCAAGGCTTACCTAGTGGTGAACTACGTAAGGAGTATTATGGTCTAATCTTTGGCTTTAGCTTCCTAGAGCACCTCTACAATGACTGGCAGGTATTGGTAGATGTAGCATACAGCCTAAAGAAAGAGGGTATATTTATCTTGTCCATACCGGGAAAGCCAGACATAGTCCCCCAGCATATCCGCTTCTATCCAGAACCAGAGTTTGAGAGGCTTATGAGAGTAGCAGGGTTTAGAGTAATAGAGAAAAGAAAGCATCCTGATTACCCAGACCAACAAAATAGGATCTTTGTGATGGTGAAACACGATGTATGAATCAGAGTATTTTGACAAGTTCCAATGGAACGATTATTATTTCCTCAATACAGCAATCTTAAAGAACTTCCTTAAACTGCCGTATGGGACGCATCTGCTTGATGTAGGTTGTGGTAAGGGCTTACATGTAAAAGGATGGAAGATGAACGATATTAGTGCAATAGGTATAGACCTCTACTACAAAGGTGAAGGCGTAAAGGAAGGTACTGTCTTAAACATACCGTTCCCTGACAAATGCTTTGACGTGGTAACTTGTATGGACGTAGTGGAGCATATTAACTATGCAGACCTCGACAAAGCTATAAGCGAATTAAGGAGAGTGTGTAAGAAGTTCCTTATCATCCAGACCTGTTTCAAAGATGAAGAGCATCACAAGGAGCTATTCGATAAGGACAATACACACATCATCTGGGAAACTAAACAGTGGTGGCTAGATAAGCTCAACACTGTTGAATATGGGTATCTTATGAAACCCTTTGAATATAGATTGGGAGGGGTAATATTCAAGTTTCCCCATGTAGACCAAGTTATCATCACTACAGCAATAAAACAGAAGGAAGGTGGACAAGATGTCAAGCAAAATATTAGAGAAGTTTTATGAAGCAATCCAAGACGAACAGGAACCCAGAACAGGTATCCATGTTAGTAGCCTGTGCTATAGTTGTCTCAGGAGAGGGTACTACTCGCTTGTGCATGGTGACTATTTTGATAGGAAGACTCTACTTACGTTCTGGATAGGTAGGATGCTGCACAAGACCAAAGTATTAGCCGAACAGGAGATTAAACTAGAATGGGAGCGTATCAAAGGCTCATGTGACGATTATGAAAATGGATGGCTCATTGATAAGAAAACATGCACAGTCATACCAGAACGTGCTAATCTCCACCACATAACGCAACTAGAGTATTATGCCGTTATGCTAGAAGCAATAGGTAAGCCTGTTAACCATGCGTGGATCATCTATATTGATATATCTAATAAGAGAGTAGCTGAACAATACGCATCACTTAGGAAGGATAGGGAAAAGATAAAGACCGAAATGAGAGAGAAACGAGACATACTTGAAAAGGCACTAGCTACTAAAACACCACCAGAACGAAACATTGACTGGTTGTGCGATTACTGTAGCTTTTCAAGCATATGCTTCTCAAAGCCACTTAAAGACTTAAATTTAAGAGATTTTACCCAAGGAGGCATAAATGTCCCCTCAACCAAATAATGGCTCTGTAGCGCTACAGGATTGCCCTACAATCAATCCTACAAGGTATTTGGAGATAACTACTAACATAGGTTGCAGTAATAATTGTTGGTATTGCCCACAAGACCTATTACTGTCCCAGTATCATAGCAAGTCAAGCATGAGCCTAGTCTACTTTGACAAATACCTTGCCAAGATACCCAAAGAAGTGATTATTATGTTTGCAGGGTTTAGTGAGCCTTTCCTTAACCATGCGTGCTACAAGATGATATGTCATGCTAGCCAACAACATGAAGTAATGGTTTATACTACCCTGAAAGGGTTTGAATATTGGATGTTTGAATACATTGAACATATCAAGTTCAAGTTCTTCTATTACCACCAGACACAGAAGAATAAGAACATTCTGGGTATGAAATTATATAACTTATCCAATTTTATGGAGGGTGGCATTAGCTTACATGACAGAGCAGGCAATATACCTAATCTGCCACACAGGTATATTAAGGGTAAGATACTATGTCAAGAGGGGATGGAACACGGTGTTTTATTACCTAATGGAGATGTAGTGCTCTGCTGTATGAATTATGGATTACAGCACAAACTAGGCAACCTAACCAAACAATCCTACCAAGAGATATTTAATTCCAAAGAACTAATCAAAATTAAAGAGGACCAACTCAAAGAAGATTCAGATATCTTATGTAGGAAATGTATTTATGCGAGGTTAATACAATGAAAATACTTATTAGGAGCACAGACTGCACTTGGTATTGGTATTTAGGTCTTAAACAGATACTTGGTGAAGATGTCCAAACTATGTATCGCTTTGAGGATATGTATAATCAGCCACACCCCAACAAGATACCCAAGGCTTTTGTCCATGATACCGAACTGAACGAGCCGTTGAACCTGTGCCCTAGATGTTTCAAGGAAGTATCTATCACAGGCACAGAGACAATCCACTGTGAGCACTGCGGATACTACGAAGAGGCTGATTAAAGATGACAGGAAAACTGAAAGAATGGAAAAGAACAACAGAAATTGAAATAATGTTGTGCGGTTCTTGTGGAGAACCAAACGATGTGACGGATAGAGTTATAACGAAGAAGAAGGTCAGGGATGCTCTTCGGGAATGGGAGAATGACACTGATGTTGGTATCATTATCTCTAGTATTATGAAGAAGTTGGGGTTATGATAAAGGATGAAGAAAAAGGATGAAAACTGCCGAGAAGGATAAAGGTCACGATGGAAATCACAGGGCGTTATGCTACGAATGGCTTGGCGAAGGGGTGACCAATTCGTATACTTTCTTAGATTTATCCTTGTCTTGTTCATTAAAACAAACCCTCTTAACCTGTATTGATGCTGACGTGATTTCTCTTGCAGAGAGGAACAATAATGAGTATTAGACCATCTAAACGATTCAAATATTATCTTAGATTATGCAATAGGTGTGGGAAGTCCTATCCTACACTAATGAAACAGAGCCATACCTGCTCTAAATGCTATGCTACTAAGTATAAAGGAGGTTGGAAGAAAAATGGTGACCGTGCTATCGAAATCGCCAGAGTGCAGAGAGGGTTATTACGCAGATCCTATGCAAAAGGAAGACATACTGAACTATCAACTAAACAAAGTAATATTACTGCTAACACAGATATTAGAGAAATTGGAGGAACTGAAGAATGATAAAGACAAACTGGAACTCTCGGACAAGCATCCATATCTTGACAAGACAAAGGCATGATTACTTGTCATGTTTGCTTACAAGCCTTATTAACCAAACATACATTAATTGGGACTTATCTATCCTAGACAACAATGACGAAGGCATAGAACTAGACAAACATCCACTTACTATTTGTTTGCTTAGAAAAATAAAGTATGCTAAACATAATGTTACTATATTGAGGGCAAAGGAAGAGATAAGAAAGAATATCGGACTTAGTAGAAACTTGCTCATTGAATCAGAAACTAACAAATATGCGTGTAGAGTAGATGATGACAGCATACTTGACCCACATTATTTAGAATACCTCTGGCTTGGCATGAAGGATACGACTACAGCAGCGGTTGGTGGTGTAGTTCCCACTATCTTTGCCCCAGCGTGTTATAAGTATCCCCCACCCATATTTAACGAAATTAAGCGTTCAACTGTTCCTGAGCGGTATATTGAACTAAGCAATAAGTATCCAGACATTGAAGGAGGTTTTAAGAATGAAGATGAAGAATATTATAATGTTGGTGAGCCTATGCCTGATTCCCCTTATCTCTATCCCCCTACTGCTCTTACTATTCTGCCTAGCCACCATTTGCAGTCTAGTTACTTATTTAGTATTGATGCCCTTAAATGCATCAATGGCTTTCCTAGCTCAGACGACACAGGCTTTAGGGAAGAAACAATTGCATCTATACTCCTGCTTGAGAAAGGATTCAAACTATACACGAACACACAAGCGATAGCGTATCATTGCTGGGCTCCCAATCTAGGACGAGCTACACCACCTGAAGAACATGAGAGGAAAATACTGAAGAATGAGATCAATTTTCAACGAAACTATCAATCTACACTTAGAAAACTCTTTGACAGGAAGTAGGACAGGAAAGGGTTCGCATTCCCTCCCGCCTGTCCACTTCCCACAAGAGAGACCATGACACACAAACACTGTGAACGAATAATGAAAAAGTATGGTAATAAGATAGACAGATGTAATAACCCCTGCGACCTTAACTGGTTTATACATAAAAGCATAATCTACTGTGAATCTTGTATGTCCAAAATGAGAATAACAAAGAAAGGGATAATCTTTGTGAAAGACAACGGAATAGATGAAGACTAAAAAGAGTGGAACGAGGTAAAACAATGAAATCAAACAAGACAGAGATAGAAGTTGAGTATGAGAAGCTAGAAAAGTTAGAAGATATATTGAAAACACTTGAGGAAATAAGAGACGAACTAAAACTAACTAATAGCAACAAACACCAAACAAGGATAAAAGAATGAATCGCTTAAATCTGGCTTGTGGAAATCAAGTATTAGAGGACTGGATAAATATTGACCTGCACCATACCAAAAAGGGAATATTAAGAGACGATATAACTAAACTTTCAAAAATAACTGAGCCTGTATACTTAATCTATTGTGCTCATGCCCTTATCTATATCCCTTACGAATTTGACAATGATATGTTTTATAGATGGTATGAACTACTCAATCCTAAAGGCGAGCTTGTCATTGAAGAGCCTGAGAACAAAGAAGGATGGGAAAGCATTAAGTATCTAAGGCCTAAGGAACATATTATTGCTAAACTGAAAGCAGTAGGGTTTATACAAGTAGAAGAGACACATAGACCTTCTTGGAGCAGGCATAGTGGCGGATACTGTATTAGGGCAACAAAAGGTGGAGTCTAATGAACAATCTTGTCTGGTATTCACAAGTGCATGCCAATACTGGCACTGCTAACTTCTGTAGATCACAATGCCTGAGCCTACACAAGCTAAAACTGTTTGACAGTATAAACATAGTCCCAGACCCGTTTGTGCCTACTACGCTCAAAGAACCTGTCCTACAAGCAATGATACAGAGACAGGTAGACCTTAAAGACAAGATACTTGTCCAGGTTATGTGGCCAGAGAGATGGTATGCAACCATATCCGAACACCCTAAATATTTCATAGGCTACAATGCGATAGAAGGGACAAAGATACCATACAACTGGGTGTCTATTATGAATGATGATGATGTTGACCTAGTAATCACAATGAGCACTCCTATGAGTAAACTATTTATTGAGAACGGTGTCAATCCTAATAAGTTGTTTGCACTAGGTCATGGAGTGGACACAGACAAGTTTAAACCATTACCCGATAAAGATAGTAACGGAACTAAGTTAGGATATGTGCGCCCCTATACTTTCCTATATGTGAACGGTTGGAGGACTTCCATAGGTCGGAAAGATAGGAAGGGACCTGAAATATTACTTGACGCATGGTATAAGGGTGGTTTTTGGCAAGACCCTGATGTCCAGCTTTATATGAAACTCAATATGGTATATGAGGAACAGCCAAGAGACATCTATGCCGACATAAAGAAACACTTAGGTTATGACTTAACACAGTGGAAGAATGTGATTATAGATGATGTGAACTATCCAGAAGAGGAATTACCTAAGATATACAAGAACGCTGATGTATTTGTAAGCCCCACTAAAGGTGAAGGGTTTGGGATCACGATTGCAGAAGCAATGTCAACAGGACTACCTGTAATTGTCCCTTTTAACGAATATGCTGGCTATATGGACTTCTGTTACCCTAATAACGTAAAGAAGGCTATATTCATTAGAATAGACCATACCGAAGAGATAGACAGTAGGCTCATGGGACACCTCTACTCAGGCTCTAAGTGGCACATACCTAGCACAGAACACTTAATCCAGCAGATGTGGTCATGCTACAAGAACAAGGAAAAGGTGAAGAAGATAGGGTTGGATGGTAGAGAAGAGATAGTTAAGAACTGGACTTGGGACTCTGCAAGCTTCAAACTAGTAACTGAACTGAAAAGGAGGGGTATATATGGATGAAATACTAATCTACGCAAAAAAGAGACACGTGTTTAGGGGTAGGTTTATACCCTTTGAACAGAGATCGTTGAAATTTAGAGCCATAAGGTGTGTCTAGATGCGGTCTACAATCGTTACAGTATGGTGTCCTAACTGTGCCCAACTACATAAGATTGACCTAGCCAAGTTTGCTATCAAGTGTGGCTTCTGCGGTAAGGCTATTAAAGTTAGGATACCCGAAATGAAGCAGGACTTAGACTATTACGATAAAAATCAAAGGGTGACACCCGATAGACCTAAATAGGATATATCAAGGAGAGTCATTAAGTGTTCTTAAGACCTTTCCTGACAACTTTATAGATACAGTGATAACCTCTCCTCCTTATTATGCGTTAAGAGACTACCATTGTGATGGTCAATTAGGTTCTGAAGAAACCTATCAAGAATACCTAAGTAAACTACTTACTATCTTTGACGAAGTAAAGAGGGTAGTGAAAGAAGAGGGAACTATCTGGGTTAATTTAGGAGACACCTATGCTTCAAACGGCTCTGATAGATTCGACATTAAGAAGTATGGTGGAAAAGAAGGACTACATTGTGGTAGGGGTAGAACAAAAGAATACCCATCTAAATGTTTGTTCATGATACCAGAAAGATTTGCTATTGAGATGATAAATAGAGGTTGGATATTAAGAAATGAAATAATTTGGCACAAGCCTAATTGTATGCCCTCATCAGTAAAGGATAGATTTACAGTTGATTTTGAAAAGGTATTTTTCTTTGTGAAACAACCGATGGAATACTATTTTGAACAGCAATTAGAATCATATACAGAGCCATTAGACAGATGGGCTGGACAAATAGTAAGAGATGATTACAAAACAAAGATAGACCAATTTGCAATACAGGAACGAAGCGGGAGAAATATGCGACCTAATCCAGATGGAAGGAATATGAGAACCGTTTGGAGCATAAATACTAAACCATTCCCGAAAGCACATTTTGCCACTTATCCTGAAAAGTTGATTGAACCAATGATAAAAGCCGGATGTCCTGAAAAGGGAATAGTTTTGGACCCGTTCATTGGGAGCGGGACAACAGGAGTGGTAGCACTCAAACTTAACAGACAATTCATAGGTATAGAACTCAACCCCGAATATATTAAGATTGCAGAGAAGAGACTTGCACCATTTATAACCAAATTAGACAGGTGGACTAACAATGAGCCTCAAACAACAACGAATCAATGAAACTATGCGCTTGGTAAAGATCCATTCTAGGCACATCAACTGTATTAGACTACACAAGTCCACTAACATTGCCCACCAACAGAAGATATGTGAAATCTGTATGTGGTTGCTTGCCAATGACATGGACTTCATTACAGAAGCAGAGTTTATTGGTGGAGGCAGGGCAGATATTCTTGTCTTGGAAGAAGCAATAGCTATAGAGGTTTTAGATTCTGAACTTAAGAAGGACAGAGTAATCCATCTCAAAGACTATCCTGTTCCTAAACTGGAAGTAAGCGTAGCTCAGCCATGGAAGGGGTTATAGCCCTAAATTCGTTAGATTATTGTTCAAAGGTATAAAACCACTACTCTACCATTTTAAGCCTTATATTCTCGTTCTATTGCGTTCTAGTGCTATCTAGCCTTGATGAACGTAGGCTCATATCCGAAGTGTTGTCTATAGATATCACAAGCGTAACAAGCATCGTCATAACCCGTTGGTGCAACATACATACATTTATCAAAGTTCTTTGTAAGCGCACAATAACCCGTGATGGTGTAGGTATTGTTGCCATCATACTTTGCGTGTATTGACTGTCTCAGCCAACCACCAAACAAAGTATTTACCCTTAAACCTAACGAATCAGCAATTTCTCTTTTCTTATCATGTCCTAGTGTTATCTTGTCTTCTAATGTAATATTTTTCCTATTCTTTCTGTTTTGGTGTCCCATAAGCAGTATTTGGTGTGAAATCTACTTTACCATTATTATATTCATTACCATTCCAACCATCTCTGTCCAAGTCTATCCATACATCATACTTCCCTGTTTTATCAGATACATAATATATATATGGTTTATCAATTGATAAGGTTGTACCATCAAAGTATATTATATCTGCTTCTATAATAATCTCTGCTAAATCAGGATTAGTTCCACAATCATAAGTAAGAAAGGTTGTACTTTTATTAAAATTAGGAGTAAGGTTCATAGCATAACAACCATTGAGTGGATTTACAGGTATTCTATTTATGTAATCTTGGTATGTATATCCAACAACAGATGCTCCAATAGCCACGCCAACAACCAACCCTACTAATCCTGTTATTACAGATTTCATTTTGTTCACCTCGCTTTTATAAAAGTAGACTCATATCTCATTATATCCCCACTATATGTTTGCATCTCAACAAAATAGCATCCTCTTACACCTCTTATGCCTCTGCGTATCATGAACTCATTAGGCTTCTGGAAATTACCCGGGTGTATAACTGTGCATCCGTAAATATCAAACACAATATTAGTATGGAAGTGACCTATTGCTAACATATCAGGGACTTGGTCAGGTGTTCCTTCTGCTAGGTTTCGTAAATAACGCTGTGCTGGGTAACTAACGGCGTATGCATTCCCACCTGCACCGTGTATCAGTCTTATCTCTACACCGTCTACTACAAAATCTGCTTGGAAGTCTCCTAAGTCATGGAATAACTTTGTTTCTTTGCCAAGCAGATAAGGTACTCTTACTCCTGTGTTCTGTGTATATGAGTAATCGTGGTTTCCTGCTATCCCATATACATTCAATCCCATCTTATTTATTTCTTTTGCTAGTAATCCTACCTGGTCTTCTACTTTCCACAGTGATAGGTTATTCAATTGTCCATGATACACACCAAATCCATCAGACAAATCCCCTGAGTGTAGAACAAACCTAGCACCCATATCTGTTGCTTTCTTGATACAGTCTTCTAGTCCCTCTTTATCATGTTGAATACTACCCGCATGCCAATCTGATGTTAGTACAAATCTCTGGACAGAAGTATTAGCCTTTGCCTTGGAATATACAAAATATTCAGTCTCTCCTAGTGTATCTATTACATAAACTACACCATCACTGCGTTCTAGTTTCACACCCTTTTCCTCTAGTTTTCTTAGGCGTTGCTGTAAATCATTCTTGCTTATACCTAACATATTAACTAAGTCGTCTTTAGTCCACCTTGTCTGTTTCAATAGTTTGTATATCCGTGTGTCTAGGTCTTTCATAGCTCATCCTCCAACAAACAAGAAGATTATAAATATAATTACCAACAAGATAATAAGGACAATTTCAACAACAGAATTATCTTGTTTTTGTGGAACCTTCTTTCTTATGATGTTAATGTGTTCAATACCCATTCTAGAATATTGAATGACCATTACACTACCTTGAATTTTTCTGTATCTTTAACATACACAACCTCTCTTAACGTGTTTACCTGATACCTGTAAGTGTTACGCACAAAGTATTCTCCTTTCTCTGAGGTAGTAGGTATCTTCAGAGTAACTACTCTTTTTTGGCATCCAAGACTAGTCATTCCTATTACATCTGGATAAAAATACAAGTAAGTGTTAATTAACTGTCTAGAAATTACTACAGGAACATCCATCTTTCGGCAATAACTAGATTCAAATTTAACACTATCTCCACCTTTAACTTCTGGAGTAAGTATCTTAAATTTATCGTAATTGAATGTTACAGGCTCAAATGGAAAAAAAACCATATAAGATATTGAAATGATGAATATCAAAGTCATCACAATAGTTATTATTCCTACAATGTATAACGGTTTGTCCAATTTCATTTTAAAATCACTAGTCCAACTATTGCAGTTACTACAGCACATAAGATAAGGGTAACAAGACCATACACCAGTTTCTTTATTGGGTCAAATTCTTTCTGGGTAACATAATCTGCTTCCATACACGATTTTATTTCTTTAATGTTCTGTTTTATTTCTTGCATTTCTGTTTTTATGAATTCTATATTTGCCATTGTAACTGCAAGGTCGGAATCGTTCTGTTGTTTCGGTTTTGGTGTCATGGTCTTACCTCATAATCAAAGGTTTATTTATGCTGTATTGATAGCCAATAATCTACTGTGTCCAATCCTAGTTTACCCAGTCCTGTTATGAATACAACTAGAGCTGGCTTGTCCATAAAGAAAGTTGTCCCTACCAACAGAGGCACTCCTACTTTCACTAGCTCTTTTAGTGTAGTCCAGTTACCTTTCAGCCATTCCATAAATTTCCATCCATTCATACTGTATCTTGGTTTACCTATCGTTATTTCTTCTTTTTTGTCTGTCATTTTGTTTTCCTCCATTAATCTTCTATATTTTCTTGTAAAGTTTGTAGTTGTCCTACATATCTCCATCTTATGTCGGATAGTTTCACCCAACCATCACCACTATAATTATTGTCACCTTTAAAATAGTATAACTCTTCTTTAGGCTTTGTATCTATCACTCTATGTATGATGTGCGTTTGTAGCCTATCATGCCAGTATATACAAATATCCCCTTTGACGATGGGTTGCTTATCTAATACGCTTTGCCGTATCTGTTCACTGACTACTACAGAATTGGAATCAATGAACGGCTCCATGCTATTGGTATTGGTTACTGTGCTAATTACATACCACGGCTGGATAAACCCCGCTTGTAGCCATAATCGCTTAGCTTCATCCTTACTGAGACTGCTATGGGCACTAGGTTTATTTGACTGTGTAGGTATCTCTGACCCCCACTCGCCTATTACCACCTTAGCTTTGTTCTTTAAGTCCCTGTTCTCTTTGAGTAGATTAACATACCTAAGATAAAAATAATCAAAGATCTCTTGTAGGACTGCCATCTTACTTGTATCTCTTCTTGGGCTTAATTGGCTTAGTTTTTTTTAGGGGTATGTTTATCACTACCTTAACATTATCTGCCTTATTTTCCTTACCTGTTGCGGTTGTAGGGCATTGTGCAAGCTGTTTGTAAGTCCGTTCATTACATGCCACTGTATCATCTGCCAGTTCATTGGCAAGTATGGACTCAAACCCACCTACTACCCCTATCTTGTCCAGTGTGCGCTTGTTCATGGCTATTTGATTATCACCAAACTTGCCATCAACGAGCACGTCCATCTTGTTCAGTTTCATCCTTCTTACCTCCTATGTGATTATATTAGTTATAGTATTTCCTGACAGAGGGATATAATCCAAATAATAGAAGTCTACCCCAATTCTGTGTATGGCACTATTAGTACCTGTTGTTTTGCCGTAAATATTAAACACAAAAGAACCTGTATGAGTAAGAGCTAATCTAGTCGGAGTGTCAAACAAAGTATCATTTACTGTTGTAAAATTAGCCCCAGATCCTACTTGTGTAGCTGTGGTAATTTCATAACTTCCAACAGAATTCCATGCTACTAGTCTGGATGTTACTGTTCCCGTTGCTATATTTACTGTTTCATAACTCCCACTTAAACCCAAAAGATGTCCTGTTGGATTAGTAAGGACTAAAGAAGCCCGTTTCATTTCGAGAAAAGGGACACTAGCTTCTTCATGAACTACAGAATCGGACCATGTAGACTTCTTCACTATGCCTGCATTAAGTATCCCATTATAATATCCCTGACTTAATGTGTCTCCATCAGCAACTGTTGTAAATGTAGTTTGATTTGTCATTTTGTTACCTCATATATTTACATAAGTGATATTGATATCAAATTGCACTTCCATACTGCCTGTCTTTTGTAATGACACAAACGTATCCTCCGCAAATAATACACTGTTTGTATTGTATATCCCTGCACTGTAAATCGTAGCGTTATTAGCTTCAGTAGCCACAACAAGGAACTCATAGTTATTTGTCTTGTCCGTTACTGTATTGGAATCAAAATTATCACCAAAGTATGAGCCTGTCAATGCTGAATCTGAAGCAGCTGGTGTAAATGAGAAACTACCCACTACACCGATAGTAGGCCTAAGACCCGTCCCACTGCTCATTAAGTTCCTTACTTGGTTTAATCCGTTATTTACCATCATTGCGAATCACCCTGTCCCGCTGGCTACAAATCCCCATGAGCCACCAGCCCAACCAACATAGTTAGCACCCCAACTTCCTGTGCCTACCACACTATTAGGGTAAAGTGAGCCTACTATGATAGAAGAACCTACCCATCTCTGTTTTACACCTACTGTGAAAGACATACCTACTTTGGTGTCCATTTGATAATAATCAGAGATAAGAGAACCTGTAAGCCACTGCCTATGCAGGAACTCCCTGTCTCTCTGCTGTGAAGCAAGATACTCGCCCAATTCGGTCTCTGTCATTATGAACCACCATACTGGATAGTCTTTGCATCTTCTTTCAACTGTAACCTAGTAGTCCATCCACTTCTACCGCTAAATCTATGTACTATATCGTACACTCTCATCAATTTACCTGTAGCCAGTGTCGGTATTACATCCGAAACGATAGTATAAATCTTTCCTCTAGTATAGGAATTAGTGCCTATAAGGTCAATATCTGCTTTATACTTAGCACTACCCAGTGTATCAATGATTAACTTAGATTCGATTCTACCCAATGCTTTTATGTCGGTTCTTTGTTCTTCAACTGTTCTTCCTGTATCATTACCCGCTGCATAATATTTATTGGCTATCTCTTCCATTACTATATACTTAGTCTTTGCGCCATAGAGATTCATTGAGTTACTATCCCACCTGGGAACCAATACGGAGTTAGTCCTGTTCCCTGAAGCGTCCTTGCTCTTGCCACAGTTGAGCAATACGGCGTTCACTATATCAAACACACCAAAGATAATCCCACAAGAGAGGACATTGGAACCGTCTATGTTTATTGTTGAAGTGAAAGTCTGGTATGCACCCGTGTCTTTGCTTCTTAATTGCAGTTTATTGGTTATGTCTAGCTCAATCAAATACTCCTGTCCATTGGGTGTCCATTCTGGAGTAACTAGCCTCTCAATATGTTCATAAATAGCCTTCCAGTCGCTATCATATCGCTGTGGCATAACCCCTAGTTCTGGGATACTGTTAATGTCATAAGTGATTAGAGAAACATTATTGCCTGCAAACTCGTTAGCCTTATCAATTAGGTGTGTTATTATTGCACCCCAACCTACCCTCGCTACACTGTTTACATCAGTATATGCAAAGGTTGTAGCATACAAAGCAGGTCTGGGACTGAACATTAGCCTCTCTATCCTATTTATGCCCCTTATAGATATACCAAACCCGTCTATCCCTAAAGAATAACTTACCTCACTAATTATCCCGTTGTGTAAGACTGTAGTAGGATTACCCGTAGTTTCGTCAATATAAATGTTTATTTCGTCATTGAGTTCAAATGTCCTTACGGGCTTAGCACCAACAAGGAGATTAAATGAGAAAGAATCAATAGATGCAGCTATGCCTTCCGTGGTATCTATCTCATAAGTTTCTGTGAGGTCTACTGTAGTAGAATCAGTCATGTCTTTATGCGTGATCCTGATTCGTTGTGCCTGTGTCATTACACCTGAACCTCGTTGAAAGATAAGTTATAATCAATCACTACCCCTGTGCTGCCTGTAGAGATTGCAGTTGTAGGTGTCCTAACTGATTTAAAAGAAGTAGGAACCACATAAACCATACTGCCCCCACCCATGCCTGTTCCCTGAACCATCATATCATCTATAAGAGCAAATGTGCTACCTGCAAGCATTATCCCCCTTAGCATACTACCAGTTATATAGTAATAACCATATGTAGCAAGGCTTGTAGAGTTGTTATAACTCCTTCCTGTGTCATCATACAAGCCATTTATATTGTGCGTAGGGCTCTCAAAACCTGTAGTCCGTGCTTGAGGCAGTCTCTGATTATATGTGGCACTACCGGCCTTACCGGGCACTTGTGGTATCTGCCAGAACGAGTTTAGTGTGAAAGTATGCTCAGTAGCATTAAGGAACATTGGTGCACCACTGCACACAAGGCTACCACAATCTATTAATAGAACGGGTCCTCCTGTCATTTTATCTTCTTCTCCAGAGTTTCTATCCTCTTCTCTAACTCTTCTAACTTTATGAACACACCAATTATAACATCAGAATACATAGTAGTCCGTTCTAGACCATACTTAGCATGTTCAGTTTCATTTTCCATAAACTTAATCTTTTCTGTCTTAACCATATTGGCTCACTGGTGACACATACCGCTTTACGTCTCTCATAATTACGCTACTTACTGTCCGTGCTATTGCGTTTACATCTATAGACGAACTAACGGGACCTGTATGGACATTAACTGAACTGCTGAAGGAAGGGTTAGATACCTGTTCTCCTGCATGCATCTTATATAATCCTGTTGCAGGGATAACTCCACCAAATTGCCTATCAAGTATTGGTGGTAGTCCTCCTTCAGGTCTATCTCCTTCTCCCCCTGTAGGAAATGTAAATTTAATAGGAAGATAGGGACTGATACTTTCAACTAGATCTTGAAAACCTTGGGTCATTTTCCTTTTGAGGTTTTCCGTATCAAATATAACTTCTGTAATAAAGAGGGTTAGTAATATCGCTACACCAGCCCCCCAAGGACCTCCTAATCTGAAACCAATTACCCCTGCCATAAACAATAGATTTAACTTATCAATCAATTCTAATTTTCCATCCTTTGCTATATCTATAATCTGTAGTATAAACCCACCTATGAATAATCCTGCTCCTAATCCTCCTTTCAAGAATAATCCCCATCCTTCAAATATCCTTCCTAATCCTAAGGCAACATTACCTCTACTAATATCGTCAAATCCTTTTATAGAGAAAAATAGTGGAACCACACCAGCAGCTAACCATGTGGGTAATGCAAGACCAGCTAATGCTAGTTTTACCCCCTGAATACCTAAGATTAGTGCACCTCCTGTTGCCATCAAAGCCCCGAGAGCTGTAAGAGGGATAATCCAATCAGTAAAAGATTGTGCAAATTCTATGATCATATCTATATTATTAACCAACCAATCAGCAAAGGGAGCTAATATCTGATTCAGTGTCTCACCCATTGCGATATTGACCATTGATGTAACAATCTCTATCTGACCTAGTGCTGTGCTCCAGTATCTTGTGTTCTCTGTTGCTTTCTTAAATTCTGCTATTGCAGTGGTTCCTATGCTCTGGAAGGTTCGTTGTATCCCCATACCCAAGAACATGACGGACATCCATTCCATCTTGAAACGCTTATTTTGATAGGACTGAATTTCAACTTGCTTCTCTAATTTTTTAATTGCGCCAGAAGCAATATCACCAAACTCTTTGACATTCCTTCCTGTCCCTTTAGCAGAAGTGCCTATTGCAGTAAGAGAATCTGAAATAGTGGAAAAGGATTTCCTACTAACCAGACTATGCTCTAATGCATCAGAAATAGACCATATAGGTCTTACTGCCTCGTTTAATGATTTCTTAACAGAATAAGAAAACTTAGACATCATCTGTTCTGCTTCTTGTAGATGTCCCTTCAAAATCTCGAAAGCATGTTCTCCTTTAAACTCGGTATTAATATATACCCAAACTGGATCAATCATAGGATCCTCCGTTTCCCTTTTCGGCTAGCCTTATCCTGTTCCTTCTTCTCATACTTAGATATTAAACCTAAGATCTCTGAATTGATGACATAGTCCTCATACGGTTCATTATCATACTCTTGTTTGCTTAGACCAAACTTCTCCCTATAAACGTATTCGTTCAGTCGTATCATTGCCCATTCCTGTTCCGCTGTCATCTTCTTTCCCGGTTCCTTACCCTTGACTATCTGTCCTATTATCGCCTCTAGTGCCCTCAGTCTGGGCTCTTCTGTCCTGTAGACAAAAAACGGACTATCTCCGTTACGATATCAACACTAAAATCCATAAAGTCGTCTTTGGCAATAGTGATTACTTCACCTTTGTCGTTTATGCCCTTACCTGTTATGAACTTCTCCTTGAGCATATCCACAACCACCATGCCCTGTTTCTCCTTGTCCTTGTCCTTATTGGAGTCTGTAAAGTCTAGTTGTTCCCTGACTGTGAGTGGATTAAACAACAAGAAGCACTCATTCCGTTTCCAGTCCTCACCCAAATACCCTAAATCATATCTCCTTTCTATTTTGAACTTAACCATATGTTTCACCTACCACGTTCTTTCCGATCCCTATCTCAATAAGCACTACAGCCCTAAATTTGAGAGAACTTTGTCCAAAGGTCATTTTATACCACCCAAGGTCTTTGGCACTGAATTAGCCTTGTTTTCCATAGCCTGAACCTGTACCTGTAACTGTCCCACTGCCTTGTTAGTGTCTGCCAATGACATAGCCAATGTATTTAGTCCCTGTTGCCATTCTGCCATATCCATTAACGTATTCAGTCCGCTTATATGTCTATACCCTCTTAACTTACACCAATCTATAAACCTATCCATGATCGCCTGTTGGTCAGCATTATAGAAGATTTTCCAACTATAAAGAAAATCTCCTATGTGCCTTCCTTCACCTTCCTTACCATTGTCCTTGTCCATCTAATCACCCATTAATATGTAGGCAGAGCTGCTATTGTGTGTGTAGTATAAGAACCTGTCCATTGTTCTGTATAGTTCTCAGATTTACACTTCAACCTAAGCGTTCCTTCAAGATGACCTTCTGCATCCACATTCTTCTCATAGCTGATACCATAAGAATCTGACCATACCAACCTAGTCATCCAATCATCCGCAGCTGTCCCACTAGCTTCTACCCATACCCTATACGGTAATCTTGTAGAGTCACCAGACAAGACTATTGGAAAGCCTGCTCCATTCTTTATCTTGGTCCATGCTGCTGAACCACCCATTACTGCCTCTGCAAACCTTACATCCCTAACTATATGCACAATCTCAATCTCCTTATCTGCCTGTGGAGATTCCTTGGTAACCTCGTTATTACCAAGCGTCTTGACTGTTTCCACTGCCCTCTCGCCACCTGATTCAGATATTTCTGTTATCTCTGCTGCAAAGTTTACAGCATTCGTAGATGCTCCTGACCCGCTGGGTTGAACATATACCTGACACCTTGTCCCATAAATAATAGTAGGAACTGTCATTTCTTCTTGCCTCCTGTTTGTATTTTAATATTTTCAGTTACTGGATCTAAATAGCCCAACTGAACTAATGTTCTGATTTTACCTTTATCCACGTCGTAAACTTCACCTTTCCTATAACCGTTTACTGTTGTAGTGCACAGATATTTCATTTTAATCCACTCCTTTTGATTGCATTATTTACCTCGTTCTCAGCTACTGCTTTTGCTTCTACCTTTACTGCTGTCACTGCCCTCTGGAAATATCCTTTAGTATGTGACTTATACGTTCCAGGGTGTAAAAATTCTCCTTTATTATTCCATTGATGAGGATGCCATGTCCAACCCCACGGATTATCTATCCAATGCTGTTTAGTTCCATATTCAACGAAAGGAGCATAGTCATCTCCGTTCTCATCAAAGGACTGGCTACCTACTCTATACTGTCCCCTCTTCGTTCCTTTATACCTTTCTGTCCCTGCTATCAATCCAGGCAGATGATGTCTACCACTATACTCTGCTTCTGATAAGTTTATCCTTGCCCTGTCCCTTATCCTTGTCGCTATCTTATAAGAGGTGGTATCAGTAGATTTCTGTAGATTGAATTGTAACCGTTTCATATTACCTAAAACCCTGCCTGTCTTTGTTGTTACTGTAATATAGATCATATGTTCAGTTTATACCTCCATGTTAACGTCTTTTCATGTATGAGTGCGCCACTAGGATCTGTGGTATCCCCAGAATCCGAACCATCAAATCTATAATTATATAATCCAGAACCCTCAAGACCTGATTCCACGTTAGAAAGGATATACTGAACTTGATTAGCCATCCTGTCACAATTAGCCTGTGATTTGTTGTATATCTGTGCTTTTAGAGATATCTCGTCCTCTTTAAACTTACCCACGGTCATATTACGAATAGTGTCCACATCACAAGTGAGGACAAGAATAGGATACCCTGTCCATGTTGACCTATTCACTGTAGCCTTATTGGGCCAAGCAGAGAATATGAAATCACTACCTGCTCTGGATGTGGATATATCGCTTACTTGAGCGGAAAGTATGTTATAGAATAAGTTCCAACTATCTGTTAATATACTTCCTGTCCTGATTGCGGTCATTGTTGCCTCACTTGACTATCTTATCCTTACTTGGATAGATAGTTTAATGTTCCTTGTGTTTATAAAAGTATCTTACCCGTTCACCTTTTTATATCTTAGATCTCTACCCACTGCGTTAGCCATGTCTATTGCGTTTTTCTTGAGATTCTGAGCCATATTAACCCGATCATTGGATACAGAGATATTATCCATACCTAGTGCTGTGTCCACTACCATGCCTGCTGCATAATCAGCCACCGCATGGACTATTATTGTTCCTGTCTTAGTACCTGTATATTCATCTATAATAGCTTGTGCCCCACTTATCGCTGTAGAAACTATATTAGCACTGCCTGCGCCTAGATTGGCTTCAAGGTCTCCTAATCTGTATTTGACATGGAGATATGTTGTAGCAGTAGTAGACAAAGCGTCAGGGACTGCTTCTGTGGTGTCATACATCACAACAACGTAATCTGTGTTATTGACTATATTAAGAAACGTAACATCTGAGCCAGAAGTATAATGCGTAATTGTATATTCAGTGGTAGGAACTAAGGTTAAACCATTCACAATGACTGTAAAGCCTCCTGCTATGGTAAGTGATGTATTTGCTAGAGTTAATACCCTATTTGCTGTCCCGTCTGTTCCTGAACAATTGCTTCCTCTAAGTGATTCTGTAGTAGTCATTTTTCAACACATCCCTCATTATTACATATATACTGCTTTCCTTTGGATTGCGATTGCGGTGGTATAATCTGTTTGGGTTGGGATTGTTGAATTAGAGTATATGGATCTATTCCCATCATATCTGTATATTGTTTCAAAGGCACCCATTTAGTAGCACATTTGAAAGAGCCTGTTGCATTCCCTTTCTGATATGGATATCCTGTTGCACCTGTAGAGCTTATACCACCATAAAAAATTCCTATCTTTGTCGCATTACAGATATAAGCGTTCTGAAATTCTATGGGTGTAAGTAAAACAGAACCACCAAAGCCTAAAAGGAGACTAATCAAACCGATTACTCCTAATTTTACTTTATTGTCTACCATGTTTAACAAAACTTTGCCCCATTGGATACCACAAAATTACAACCATTGCTCATTACAAACGCAAGGTTAGTATTACAGTTAGTTATTGAAGACGTAATCTGTATAACGCCTGAACCTGTGCCTGTAATCGTATTACCATCAGCATTAAGTCCTGTATCTACTAAACAGTTTTGTGTGCAGTCCCATGTAACTGTATCACATGAATCCCCTACAGCCTGTTCTCCAAAATTGATAGTTACTGCATCTTGATTGTAGTAAGTAACCGAAGCAGGAAAAGAAAGAGTAACGGCATCTTGGTTTACAGCAGTTACACTAGTTAAAATAATTACAGTTATCAAAGCGAATAGTATTATCTTGTTCATGTTACTGTCCTTATCCAGTTTATCACGTTTATAAACACTTCTGCTTTTGCTCCTCTATTGTCTTTTGTGTTATTGTATGCCATTACAGAGTAGTTTCCAAATGCGCTGTATCCTGTTATTGTAAAGTTCCATGTGCCTGTAGCACTTGAATTAGTTGTTTGCATCACTGTTCTACTTGACTGGTTAATCAATAAAACAATAAAGTTAGATAACAGGCTTGTTGAATTTATTTGTGTTGTTCCGTTTATGAAGTATGTAAAGTCCTTGTCCTGATACATTTTCCATAACATAGTTCCATTTGAAGAATAAACGACATTTGTCCTGTTAGATATATAATCAGGATGCGTGATGCCTGTATCATATGTTCCTGAGGTGTAATTAAACGTGGTATTATACTCATTAGCATCTTGCGTTTGTATTATAGAGCCAGCACCATTATATAGGTTGATTGTAAAGTTTGCTATTGAAACATTTGTGTAGTTAGCATAGAAAGTCATGCCATTAGTTATATTAAAATACCAACTCTTTGCATTATATCCAAGATTGCCTGCGGATTCACAGGTAATGTCTTTCTTCTTCAGAGTAAAGCTAACAGTATATTTTGTATCATTCACTTTAGCCAATGATGATGAAACTACATCTGAGCAGTTCATATCTATCCATTTCTTATTGGCAAAATCAACAAGATGGTTCTTATAATGGCTGTCAATTGGGTATAGTTTGCTATTACTCTCAATTGTTACTATAGGGTTTAGAATGTCAAATGAGAAGTCCTGCGTGTATTTGTCTGTTTTCTTGGTTGTCTTTATCCATTTCAGGTTTGGAGATGATATTGAAATCTTCTTTTCATATCTTATCTTGTTTGCATCCTTGAAATTGCCTGAGCCTGTGTCTGGCACTAGTGCATCATTCTGATAAAACTCTACTGTAAAATCAGGTATTTCCTTACCTGTGTGTGATTCCCAGCTTTCTCCGAATACCTCATACTCTCGTGCATCATCATACGAACTCATATAGTGGCATGTAGCACATGATAACAGGTCAATTGATTTTTCATTTGAGTAGTTTATTTGCATTGTTAAAGTCCCTACAGGTATTGATGAGTTTGTATTGTTCAGGCTGGCGTTCCTTGCTCTGTTAGTATTCAATGAGAACACGCTCACGTTTACATAGAACAGGTCTAGGTCTGCGAATGTGATACTGAAATTAACTTTGTCCCTATTGTGATAGTACACTGAATTATTTACAAAATTTGAGTTAATTGTTATATTCGTTGGTACAGTATCCCAGAACACATTGGTTTTTACAACAGATGATGTTGCATTGGTCACGTTACAGGTTACATTAATATCATACCCTTTCTCCCAACCAGTAGTATCAAACGTGAAGTTTGTTTTACTGACATTGACATTCTCATTTGTCATGTTCAGAGTGCCATTGAGATATAGCCTGCAAGTTGCAGGATATTCGTAGCAGTTTGTAGGCGTGCCTGTTATATTGAATATCATTGGGTTGTTTATATATGTGCCAGATGCGGCTAGGTCTGAGGTTAGTGAGAGAGATGGAGTTGCAGGAGCACCACCACCAACTGCACAACCAGAAGAATTATAATCAATGACATCAGCATTCGTAAGTGTTTTATTCCAGATGCAAAGATTTCTCAAATACATATCTGCGTATCCTACTGCTCTGCTTTCCATTCTTCCAATTTCAGTATCTACTAGGGCATTAATATCCAAAGTTAATGTTTTTGTTTTGTTTTTGTATCCATTTATCCAGATTATTGCTTCACTATTTGTTTTATTATACCCCATACAAGTTTTTATCCACGAAAAAGAAGATAGGGATGGTTGTTGAAAAGCCCAAAAATCAGTACCCCCATCAGCCCAATAGATATCATTTACATTAAAATTCCAAAGCATGCCAAAATTATCTCCAGCTGAAGTTCTTTCTTCAACAATGGGGAAACCTCCGGCAGCATTAATATAAAATTCTGTGCAAACGGTAAAATTTCCATTATTCACTATATATTTGTTGATGCCATTATAACAATACTGCGAAGAAGCGGTAATAAATCTTATTCCGCTTGAATTATATGTCGGTGTATTTACACAAGTAAAATCAACTGGGGATTGTAAACCAGTACAATCGGAACAAAGAGCATTATTCGTAAAATTATACCTTGACATCATATAATCCGTAATAATGGCATTTGCATTTATAGAAATCCCTATAAAAAACAAAAAACAAAAAAATAAAATAAACAGTTTTTTATTCATTTTAGCAGAACGCTCCTTGTGTTGTCCTACCTTGGATTATAGTGCAACCACTTAAATTCATATAAATAGTGGGCTTTGTTTGTGTATTGTTTAAGATGATTCCATTACCTACTATAAAACTTAGATTCTGTGTAGTATTTATCATAGCATTAACTTGTAGGTTGCCTGTCATTGTATCACCTGCTTTTAGAACATTCAAAGCAGAACTATTGACATTAAGGTTTGAATTATATCCAGATATGTTACTCAGTGCAGAATAGAATCCATAACTATTAGCAACACTAACAATTTCAGTAGTCGCATCAGTGCAAGATTCTACAGCACCAGAAGCATCTACTCCTAGAGGATATGAACCAGCATCACAATTTGCTCCGTTTGTAGACAGAGATACAGAACTGTTCACATTCAGGTTGCCATTATATCCTGTCAAGTTAGATAAAGCATTATAGAAACCTCTTGGATTCGTGATGTTGTAATAACTACTCGCTGTTGCACTAATCATTTGGTCACTGCTATTAGATGTATCTGTCGGGGTAGCACACGAAAGAGTATCACCGATTCCCTGAACAAACTGAACACCTGTGCAAGCACTGGGATAACTGTTATGAGAAGTCCATGTATTGTCTGAACCTGTAATTTCAGAACTGTTTACATTATAGTTTGCTGAATATCCAGTCAAACCACTCCCCGATGCATTTATATATCCTGCTACAATTGCATTTGCAACTACTTTTCCAGGTGTTCCACTTGCTGTTATTGTTGATGCTTGCACACTAGTTGCAATAATTGCACCAAAACTTGTTTCATCTATCTCAGTACCACCTATACAATTAGTGCATGATAAACCACTGCTTGTAAATAAATATGTTCCTGATACGTTCACTGCGTTCCTCATCTCAAGAGTACTGTTACCTGTGTTCAAATCAGACGGTGTGCCACAAGTCAATGTATCCCCTATCGCTGTAACATATTGTCCACCAGTGCATGCAGTAGGATAGGAATCATGTAATGTCCATGTGCTATCAGAAGTTGCAACCGCTGTACCAGTTGTACTGAATTGATAAGTTGAGGTTGTATTTACAATGGTTAGAATAGACTGTGTGGAATTATAAGCATTCAGAACACAACCTGTTATTTCCTGACAGGTATCATGTGCTGCATCAGTCTCAAGGCTTGGCACTTCGCTGTCTCTTGTGATTGTTGAGGCTATCCTTGCGTCTGCCACAGTGCCAGAAGTGATATTTTCACCAGACAATCCTGTACCATAGTATAACCAAGGCAATCCTGTTAATTTACTCCATGCGAGATTGTCAATAAGAGAATCTCCGATGTGACCTGTAATGTTTGTAGCCGTGCCATTAATATTCATGTTGAAAGTGCCACCTGTGTTATTAACAGCGTTACGCATTTCTAAAGTAGTATTTCCCGTTGTGATACTCGTACATGTAACTGAATCATTTAATCCTGTCAAATATGAACCAGTAGGACAAGAAACAGGATAGTTCTGTAGTTTGATCCACGATAAAGATTCCATTGTAGTATCTGTATGGTTATGTGAATCATTCAGTTGGGATACAGTGTTATAATCGTCCCAGTATAAAGACTGGTTTATGGTTGGTGTGCATGTGAGAGTATCATCTATCTGTTTTATAGCATTGTTACTAGCACAAGAACTAGGATAGTTTTGTAAAGAAGTCCAATTAACTGCTCCTGTAACCGTCCCTGTAAATGTGCCTGTAATCGTTGTAGCATTGACAGTATTGGCATCTACTCTAGGTAAGTTAGTAATATTATAAACATTTTTCATATCTATATTACCTTGGGGTGTGAAAGGAATAGCCCAAACTAAAGTGCCAAATAGAAATAAGAGAACAAGTAATAAGGATTTGCGATTCATAGTAATCCTAACTCCTTCATACGCTTATATTTCTCCTCTTGTATGGGTGGAGCATAAACTCCATCTTTGTAGTGATATGTCGTCCCTTCAAACTGTATATCCTTCTCAATCACAGGTTTAGGAACTTCTTTTCCCTGCACCTTGTCAAATACAACCACGTTTAACAGATGCTTGGCTATTTCAGATTCTTCTGCTGTTATAGGAACCGCAATATTACAAGGCAAATCTGGCATACCATCAACCTTATAATTTACTGTTCCTGATTCTTCACCTTTCTTAATCCAAACTGCATACATTATTCTCACCTACCTTATATGTTCGCCGTAGAAGTTGTAATACCATACTGCTGTGGAACCAGATACACCCACACCTAGTTCATCACCAGAACATAAAACCACTCTGTGTGTTGGTGTCCAATACCAATTTCTAGATGCTGTAAATGTATTTGTGGTAATTAATGTATCCCAATTAAGTCCCTTACCTGAATCTAGCAGTAAACTACCTGTCTCACTTGCTACATTAGAACTAGTCACAACCGCTAGACCAATTAACTCAAAATTGTCCCCAAAGTCAGTCTTAGCAGATCCTGTCCCACCTACAAATGAACCGCTCCTATTGTCAAACCACATATGTCTTGCCATTTTTTACCTCCTTAGCAAAATAAAATAATCGTATGATTTGGCTCTCACCGCATCATACGAACTTCATAAAAAAACAATTTAATACTTACTTCCGTAAGCAATCCAATGGAAACCTGCACCAGATGGTCCAAGGAACACTGCCGAACCTGTATCCCTAGAGGCACAGATTAGTGCCTGCGAACCAACATAGGCAGCAAGTCCATTAGTCCAGCCCACTATTGTTGCTGCAACTATGGGATTTGCTGTAAATGTTGTCGTAAAGGTAACGGTAGCAGTGCTTCCTGTTGCGGAAACACCGTCTCCTATTGTTCCTGTTCCACCATCTATCGCTTTTATCGTTGTAGTGCCACCACCAAGAGGGATTACTGGTATCGTACTAGCTACCCTTAACCCGTCTTCTTCAGCGGTGTCTATGTAATCGCCACTGGCCACGAAGGTAAAATCGATTCCCCTTTTGAGTCCTGTTGGCATTTTAGATTACCTCTTATGTTGTCGTTGCTCTACAGATTGCATTGGCTCTGTGATATCTTGCAACAAATCTGAAGCTCACTACACGATTAGACACGTCCTTATACATGTCCTCCCACGCTTTCATTGTGACAGGTCTCTTTTCTGCATACATGAACGCATGTTCCCTATCGCACACATAAGCATCTGTAGCAGCTCCTGTATTCCCTTTGGCCAGATTGTTGTCAAGCCATACATTCATATTATATATCTTACCAATCAGTGCCTGACTTGGATTTGTAACTCCACTCTTGTCTGCATGGACAAAGATATCTATATTTCTTATATCCTCTGCAACTGAAGTTCCTATCACAAAATCAGTAGGGCTATAGCCAGCTGCCTCAACATTCTTCATCATTGTAGTAATGTTGGCTACGGTTAAAGATGCACCACCTGACACGGTATTGCCTGCATTGCCCCTTACTGTGTCAACGATAAGACCATTCTGCTTCTGGGCTACTTTATACCCAGCGATCTGTGCCTGTCTCTCCATCAGAGCAAACTTACCATCTTCCATCATTTCCTCAGAAATGCCTATCCTTGCACCATACTTCTTACATTTCACATTGTAAGTGGAGATGCTACTCACCATCTGAGTAAACTCTGCTCCTTCTGCTACTTCAACCACACTCAATCCGGCGTTCTCTTCGTCCTCATAATCCACATCAATACTAGAACCTGGAATGTCTGAAGGCCCAAATGAGAAGGCTGCTAATGGTCGCCATATCAACTTCCTCTGAACTGCTTGGAGAAGTGTTCCGTAAAGTTGTCTCGGGATTGTTAATCCGCCTAATGCTTGGGTATTACTACTTCCTTGTTCTGCATTGTCTGTCGTTAGCAATTGTTTGTATGTTGTCATGTCTTTTCACCTCACAAACTTAGCTTAAATGCAACATATTTGCTTGCTGCACTTGCACCAGTCAATGCTCTACCTATTACATAGTGCCCTCCACTAGCATCTAAGTTGTAGTCTATGACTCCTTGTCCCTGATTCATAACTTTGAATCCTGGTGTAACTCCACCTTGGGATATACCAATGAATACGCCTTCTGTAGCGATTGATAAGGTATCTCCACTGGATGCGTTGTTCAATGCAATTCCAACTACTTCGTTTTCGCCTGTTGCTCTTGCAACCCTTTGCACTGCTAAACTACCAGCTGTGAATGCAGTAGAATCGGATGCTGCATACATATCATCAGTAGATGTCTGATAAGCAAACAAGAAGTCGCCTGCAACTACCGAGCCTGTAGCAAGAATACCGCTTACTGCCTCGCCCACTGGGTGAATCAATGCGTTTATTTCATTTGCCATGTTGTTTCACCTACTCTGCCTTTGGAGTATTAGGTCTCCAAACTACCTTCGTGTCTATCCAATCTAAGTTTCTTACGTTTTTGTCATACTCATACCAATAATTGTTAGCCATAGTCATTTCGCCATTTTCTAGTATCTGGATGATGTCTTTCTCAACCACCATCTCTTTTGGCTTGACTGCCTCACTTATTCCCTTTGCCTGTGGCTTAACTTTATCTGGTAAGAAATTCAACAACTCTGTAAGGACTTCTACTGACTTGCTTTCAAATTCTTTTATGTCCTTTCCTGTCCGTTCAACTAACTTTTCAATTAGTTCCTTCTTTTTGTCGGCTTCCATCTTTTCTCTGACTTTAGCCAACTCTTCCGACTGCTTCTTGAGCTCTTCATTCTCTTTTGTAAGAGATTCAACCGTAGTCAGAAGTTTGTCCGTGTCTATTTCTTCAGCCATTTTTCTAACCTCCAATCTTTGTTATTTTGGCTCTTGATACGCCTGGTATTCCAACGAATGACACTTCCTTCACCTGCAAATTTGAGATCTCCTCAATTTCCTTGTCATTCTCCCTTACTCTTTTAATGTCACCCATACCACCAATACTCACTGAATCCACCCTGCCGTCTCTTATCATTTCCATTATATCTGGATGTTTAGCAGAGTTCTTTATCACTGCCTTTGCCTTTAGTTTTCTGCCATCCATCCAACTATCTTTTATGATTCCTACTGCATTATCGGCTTCGTATGAGTGATCACAAAACATCTTTAACCCTTTCAAACCTTGACTTTCCAAATCTTTGGTAGTGTATCTACGATTGTTGCCAGACACCCCTGCCTCAGCAACAGTATAAGTAATCTCCAATTCTTTTGTCTCTTGATTCTCTAAAAAAGATAACTTCTCAGTTATGTTTATCTCTTGATTCTCCAGTAACTCTATCTTTTGCTGTTCTGTCATGCTTTCCTTCTTCATTGCTCCACCTGATTTCTTCATCATTGAAGTACATACAGCAAATGCTTCAGACTTAGTAAAATTCTTGCCTGTTCTCTTGTTTGTCCTTCCCATAATGTGCATTACGCACCTGTCCATTTCTGCTGGCATTGTTCATCACCAATTATAGTTTTTTCTAGGATATCTTGTCTTCTTCAACCTATTATGAAGAGTATTAACTTGCCCTTTGGATAAAGTCAAGTCATTGTATGTATCTTTTTTCCTTGTGGAATATTTGTTCATGTTCCAATTCTTCTGTGTCAACACGGTGTTATTGAAATCTGTAATTCGTTTCTCTTGTGTCTTTGAATTGTCAAGTATGTAATCATCGTCATATTCTTGCATTACATGCACTCTTGAACTGAATGGAGACTTGAATGTTATCATTTTTCTTTCTGTTCCTTTGGGACCCTACTGTCCCTACCACTTCTAATCCGATCTAGGCTTGGTTCCTTAGTGACACTAGACAATGTTGCTGAAGGATTTTGAGGGTTATTTTCCATTGGGAGTGGTAATGTCTCCTCAAACTCGTCTGGCAGCAAATCATTGGCTTTCTGCGCTGTTATGATACCTGCATTCTTTAAATCTATGATTAACCTAATTTCTTCCCTTCCCTGCCGTTGTTCTGGCTCTCCCCATTCTAATTTAGGTACCTCCTTATCTTCAACAAGCCCGTGTAACAACCCTAAGTGACGCTTAAACAAACACATTTCTACTGTCCTTTTGATTTCGCGCTGGAATACTTTGGTTCTCCTATCAAATACGTCTAACTGTGTCTCTGCAGCTGCCCTATCAACATTACCCCTGCCTAAGAAAACTAGGGGTGTCTCTAAACCGGATATTACTTGATTCTCGACATATTCCAAAGGTGGTTTCAAATCCATAGCAACCTGCTTAACACCCACTGGATCCATTGATACTCTATGATCTGTTACAAACTCAGTATCTGCGTAAATGTCCTCCATGTCTGCACTAAGAGAATCTATCTCACTCTGTTGCCCGGGCATCTCATCCGTGCCTACTTTTACATGAATAAGAGGGGCTGCATATCGGTCTAGAATTGTATTGAGGTTGGATTCTATCTCCAGTTTTATCTGGAGCACCTCTAGGAGAGGGGTTAATACAGAATTACCGTATGCAGTCTCCCCAATAGGATTGTGTTTGAAATGAACTATCTCATTGTAAGCAAACTTAATAGGCTCGTTTGGCTTATTTGGTAAATATTGTAAATAAGCATCTTCTTGTCCCTCTGAGAAGTTACCAGATTTGTCTCTATTAACATAAATGGTAATTGGGTCTAGGATCTTTAAATCAACTATCCCTTCCTCGGAGGACACTATTTCGACAAAGCTATTACCATAAATCAACATTTGCTTACCGATGTTGTATAAGAACTCTGAGAAATTGAACTTGTCCGTTAATGCCTTTATCTCCTCAACATAAGAATCATTGTCGCCAGAGACATGGACAGTTTGTATGGCATTATCGGTTGTTATGTCTATTGCAGCTGCCACTATCGGTATTTTTAGATATGCACGTCTAAACTTATACCATTGTTCCTCATCTTTGGATTCACCTTTTAGAAAGAGTTGCCTAAATGTATCAATCTCGGTTCTTACCACACCTTTGCCTTTCTCAGAAGTTGGAGAAGTCAGTTGTTCAGAGAATAAATGTCGTTTTCTATACTCGATAGGTTTTTGTGGGAAGAAAGTGTTAGTTATCCATTTAGGTAGTTTTGCCATATCGTCTTATTTAATATATACATATTTTTTGTATTTAAAAAACTATTGAATCACTACTAGATAAACACAAGAAAAGTTTATATATTTGCTTATATTTCTATCTTATATTGGTTGTTGGAAGTGGGTTAAAAATCCCACAGGTTGTTTAATCAAGCAGGAAGGGATTATTAACCACCACCACAAACGGCTAATTCTTCCTTCCTGCTTTTTATTTTCTACCATAACTAGAACGTGCTATATGAGAAAGAGCACCACTTCTTCTTGTGGCTGCAAATACAGCCAAAGCTAAGGAAACTACCATATCATCATGCTCGCCCTTGCCTTCAAACTTAATGTTACCTGTCCTGACATTGAGTTCTGCGCTGAATGCTGTCAATTCTTTGATGAGTTGATTTGTATTAGTAAGACATTCCATCCCTCTAGGTATCAAAACTACCTTCTTTTCAAATTGATTGGCTAAGTGCATGATTATTTGTTCTTTACTGTCTTTGGGACCAAACTTCCACCCTTCTATGTTTATACCTTTATTCCTAACCTGTTGTAAGAATGTCTGACCAAAACTGCGTTCATCAATGAGTATCCTAGTAAATCTGTATTTCTCGTTCAGTTCAAGCAGATAGTTCATTTGAGCCTCATACGGCATACCTTTAGTGCGGAAGATGTAGCAAATCTGAAGCTTATCAAAACAGTCCTTCTCAATCACGGTATAAACGGTGAAATCGGATCCTACCTTGCCACTCATTGCAAAGTCTGCTCCCATCCAGTATGTGCAATTAGGCCTTTTTTCCATCACCCAGGATGTGTTTGGTAAGAAACCGCTGCTTATGTCATCATATCTAAATATCCTGTCCTCTTCACCCAATGGTTCACACATGAACTCCCTACTGAAACTAAGCGTTCCTATTGCCTGTTTTATGGTTTCAAGCTTGGAAGCAGGAAACTCAGACACCCACAGTGACTTCTTCCTATTTTCATCTGTGTAGACCTGATACTTCTTTGACACAAACACCGGGTTCTCAAACAACTCAAACAATAAATCGGTATGTGAAGTAGGTGTCCCTATCGCTATAATCTTACCATCATACTTCTGGATTGTAGGCATAAGTGCATACTTGAATATCTCTTTGTCCTCGTATGTACCACATTCATCTATACAACAGATATCCAGTGTTTCACCCCTTACAGAATCGGAATAGGGTCTACATAATATCCTGTGCCTGCCCTTGAGAAGTAACTGTGTGGAAGCCATTCTGCCCTCCCTCCCGCTAGGAAGATACTCCCTTAGCACAGGACTGTCCATCATCTTATACTTGAGCCTACGCAATACTTCTGTGCTCTGTGGCATGGTCTTGCTCACTATCATAGCAGAATATGGTCTGTTCCTGTAGCCTCTCTTGATGTTAAGGATCGCCTCATACAACTTAAACAAAGTGTAGCCAACTATGAGAATTTCAGTCTTGCCATGCTGTCTAGGTGCCATTATGCACACAAACCGATACTTTTCAGCATATTCTATCCATTGCTTATGGAAATGTGCAATATCAAGACATAAAATCTTGTGGAAGAATATTTCAGGATCAAGATACTGCTTCTCCTCATCCGTAAGAGGTGGAAAGTTGTCAACTATATGTTTACTCCCCTTACCCTGTCTCCTTGAACTCTTCTGGGTTGTCGGTGTCTTCCTTATGCGTAAAAGAACCATTTATCTCTCCGAGATGTTCCATGCCGACCAAATGCCACAACAGCGATAGGCTATTTCTGTGTCCATACACATCCTAGACGTCTTGTCAAACGAGCCACAGCAATCTTTCCTGTTACAGTGACGTGTCACTTCTTACCCCATTTATCCATCAGGGACTCTATCATGCCACTCAGCTCAACGTAATCCAACTTGTTGCGCTTAACTTCAACAACAACCCGTTCAAGCATGGCATCAATCTTACCATAATCTATTTCCAAGTTAGATAAGGGTGTTACTAATGTGTCACAAGTAGATGTTACATTTGTGTCACAACCTAACAACCTTCGCATCTTGTCTGTCCAACTGCCTTCTTTCCCTATTCGCTGTTCTATCGTGTCAAGAATGTCCTGTTCCACCCTTATCTGTTGTGTTACCATAGAAAATGAGAAATATAACCAAATATATAAATGTTACTAATGTGTCACATCTCTTGTTACTTATGTGTCACAGTCTTGTCTAACTCCTCTCTGATTACCTGTCTCATCTTCCCCAGTAACTCGTCCTCATCCACACCCTCTTCCCCCGCCAACAGCCTCTCCACTGCCCTCCCTGGTACGCTGTCTATCTCTAACAATTTACCATATACCTCCTCACTCACTTTGATCACCCTAACCAGACTGCCCACATACTGTAAGAAGGATAGCCTAGTATAAATAACTTACTAAAGGTAACTTATTTGCCACAGTAGTATGCCCTATAGTAACTTATTCTTTTTAGTAGTATGTCCAAGAGACACTATGTTCCTGTTCCTTCCCACTGATTCGGCATAATGCAGAGATACCAACAACCACAATATACATATATGTATATTCCTATTATATTATATTATTATATATACTACGTACTACGTACTACGTACGTACGTAGTACGTACGTACGTGGTTATACTACGTACTACGTAGTATAATACGTACGTAGTATGATCTACCTATTATATATATATCTAATATACGTACGTTAGTCGTCGTCGTCGTCGTCGTCGTCGTAGTAGTCGTAGTAGTCGTATTACTACGTATTATACTTAGACTAAGTAGTCTAAGTAGTAGTATAATAAGAGGTCATAAAACGATATAGAACAAGGAGTAATAATAGGCTTACCGTCTCCATAATAGAGTAATCTACCTTACTACTGGATGGTGGTTTGGTTTATTTATAAAGATAGAAAGGTTTATATAGTTGGGATGCTTAACGTTATTAGATCTATAAA
>ERZ1292629.512-Hain-H43-01um-R1-512-length-42479-cov-5_pt1 | contig 42479 bp, 56 predicted proteins | sample MGYA00564399_ERZ1292629 | MGnify/ENA primary metagenome ERZ1292629 (study PRJEB36523, sample SAMEA6512636) | groundwater metagenome | collected 2019-01-08 | study: AquaDiva: Metagenomics assemblies of 32 groundwater samples
ATTCCGTGCCATCAACTGACAAGTAGATTGTCGATGCTGACCCTACTGATGAGAACCGTGGTGTACTTGCCCATCTCCGGTTGTTAATCGAGGAAACTTTTGACCCGCCAACATAAGAACCGCGAAGTCTACGCACCAGTCTTACCCTAAAGAAATTGCTTTCATATCGTGCAAGAACCCTAGACTTGTTCATTATGACCAGTAATCTAAGTACGGTAAACCTGTCTTCGAGGAAGGAGGCGAACTCGCCCATCTCAGATCTAACCTGCATCTGCAATAGGATCTAAAACCTGTTGTCCCCACAGCCGAACCCACATGGTTCTTTATTCGTCTATTCTTGCTGCCCCAAGTTCTCGATTTGGAAAAATGAAACATTATTGGCTGCTGTTGCTTTGGCCTCGTGTGTAGCCCAAGAGATAGCTGAGCACTGTCTCTTCCCCTACCAAGATAGCTATGAGAATGGCCGGTAGTCCCAACTGGAGCAATTACTCTAGGCAGGGGAGACCTCCAGGTTGTTACCAGATTGTCAAGATCATCCTCAAACTTGTTTATCATTGTTTTCTCGTTTCTTTCTATGCCAAACACACCAAGAGTGAGGCCACAGTTTGAGCCCCACAACCCCCCACAACTTCTGCAACCAGTCCAGCAATGACCATCAGGAGAGGGAAAAAAATCTTCATGGCGTTCATCCTAACACAGCCTGCATGGCTTAGGAACTATTTTTTACCACGTCCCGATCTTGGCTTCAAGATAAGTGAGGTATGCTGTGTAGCCTACCAGACTCGCAAGGTAGCCAATCACTCCCCACGATACCGCGAAGGTGGTAACAGCCAATCCAAACAAAATCCTTACGTTCACGCCAGGATACTTCCAGAACTCTAGTACAGACTGCCTCCTGCGGGGCTCGAACACCACTCCCACAGCAAACACGACAAACAAGAGCCACAGAAACGAGAGACCCAGCGCGTTCTTCCCGAGTCGTTGCAGCAAGTTTCCTGTTGGATTTACGAGCAGATTCAATCCAAGAAAAGTCATGTCCATTTGTTATCCTTCCGATGTGGGTGACAAATCCGTTTTATGCAGCGATACGAGCGCTGCATACCGTTGAGACAAGCTATCCAGAAACATGTGATCCACCATCCAACATCTAACATACATGATCGTGTTGAGTATCATGTTCTTGTTATATCTCTGACAGATGTGGCCAGATGCTAAGAACCGTGGCCACGACTACAAATGGAATAAAGGTGAATGGATGACCAACTGTACCAGCAACTATGAACCATCCCACCCAAGCTATACAGCTAGCTGCCCCGGTTCTCATCTCTGTTTTCTTTTTTTCCAGTAAGTGGAGCCATTGCTGCTTGTAGGTGCAGGGCAGGACACCGGAGAATGGTCACCCAAAAACACGTAAGCCACCAATCAATGTATTCGAGGATTTTTCTTATCATCACAATCACTTTCCCTTTCCAAAAATTGCCCGCTCAACCGCTTCGAGTAGCCACACCACTCCGGTTGCTATGATCGCTACCTTTGCGTAACCACTGTCTGATAAGAACAGGTTTATCAGGACTGTTGCAACCAATAAAACTAGAAGCGGAATCATTTTTCTCATGTTATTATCTTTGTGACAACTCAACTTAGGTTTACCTGTACAAAAGAGCGTGTGCTACTTCCACATACACTCACCCCTGCTACCGCTTTCCAATGATTGTCGTAGCTCTTGTAAAACTTTCTGTAATATGATTCACGAGCAGCACTTAACCAAGTAACTACTGTCTGTCTTTCTCTGACACCCGTTCCGCTGTAGGAAAAACTCCGTGCTATTGATCTTGATGTTAGATTCTTCATGTTTTCAGTTCGGGTTTACCTGTACAAAAGAGCGTGTGTTATCTCCACAAAAACTTTCCTTCGTAGTCCTTCTTGACAGGCTCTCGTAACTCCTGCAAAACTGTCTGTGGTACGGTCCACGGGCAGCACTCAGCCATGTAATCATTGTTTGTCTTTCTCTAACATTCCTTCTGGTGGAGGTGAAACTCCACGTTATTGATCTTGATACTGACTTTTCCATGTGAGTGACCGAGAACGATGTCTACATTCTGACGTGGGAATGCCATAAACTCGGGAGAATCTTTCTCCAACACAGTAACTCTGTATAAGGTAAGACTCTAGTCTACTGCCAAGTTCCGTGTTTGACTTGCTCCTAGCTATTGATCTTTTAACGTACACAGTGTGATGGAGTTTGTCACTACGCTACGAACAATCTCTTTGGTAACGCGCGAACTTTTGTTTCGAAACCATCTACCATCTCTTCCGTGAACCACACTATCAGTATATCTTCTGTTTGTGGATGTTCGCGCTATCATGTTGTTCCTGCTGTCCTGTTACTTGAGAAAAGAAACTGAATAACCATTCACCTGGCTAGGCTCTAGTGTTCTGGTGTTGGTAACCGTGCGTCCCGACAACTGGCACTGCACCATGGACCATCTACGGAGCCTAGTACAACAGCTCGTTGTTCTGAACCCTTGTCTTCTGGTTCTGTACTGTGATCCTGTCGAGCGATGGATCAAGACAAAGGATCTTTCAATCATGTTCCAATCCCACAAACAGAGTATGACCGCTGGAATACCAACGATGAAAGAACACAACACTTATCGACGGTGCCGAAATCTGATCGCACGATAGAGCGACTTACCCAGAAATAACGCTTAGAACACCGAACCATCCATTGTTTATTATCAGTTGCATGGTTACAACTGATGACATCTTTCTTTTCATGGGTTATACTCGCTCGTCGAGCATCCACGCTTGTCAACCCTGCCTCTAAAGACATAATTGTTTCTGACATCTGAGTTTGATCCAAACCGTCCGAACACACGGGAGGTATCTACCAAGGGTCCAAGCACGAAAGCTCTTTTTCCCCACCACACGAATCTTACTTTGCTTGTTTTCATTCCGACCTAGTTACTGAACATCGAGACAACCCAGCTATTGCTCTCACATAAGAGCGGATTCTACTGCCTATCCCCCCGCTCCGAAGCCGATCTGATTTCTTCGAAGTTCTAACTAGGTTCACTCGTCTTGCATAACATGCTACTCGCGCACAGACATAGCTTGCAGCTCTAGTTGTCACTTTGGCTCCAGAACTTACCTTACACGAGTTCGACCAAGTTTTCAACTTCCCAACGCTATTCTCGATTCTGAAATGGTGCTAGCCATCAGTTATCTTCACTGCCAGAACAACTTTGCGTTCTTTGATCCACCCGCTTGTATTGCAGCCCGCGACGTTCTTAACTACCACCACTTCCATCATCGTAAGTGGTATGCCCTGGCACTGGCACAATGTAAACACACGAAAAACTACTGGCCCGGCATCGCTGCAAGCAGCAGGTATCAACTTTAGAGACCCATTGAGTTCGATGTAGTCCCCAGAGTTCACAATTGGAATTGCAGACGGAGTTATAGCACCCGTTCCGTACAGCTCACTCTCCAGAGTCACTTGGATTCCTCGAACTATTGCTTCTGCCTCGTTGTCCCACTCTCTCAGTTGTTGGAGTCTTTGTTGCTCCAACAGTTCTTTGAGAGCGGCCTCTTCCTTCTGTACTCGGGCCAGGTCTTTTGCTCGCTTTTCTTGCAGTGCTGCTATCAGGTTGATTACTGTGTTGTTCATGAATTTTATCTTGCTTCACGTTGTTGACGTGATTTTCTATACGACCCGAGAGAATGCATCCCGCCTGTTTACCACAGAAAAGTGCCTCCTGTCGGTTGAAGTCGATTTCTGCCATGCCATCCCGACAACAGAGGTAATAAGCCAGTTTACAGAAGATTCCCTCCTTGTCTTCAATGCTCTCAGCCTCTTCGTTGTTTTTGTTCGTGAGCTTTTCATGTCAGGGATTTCGACTTTATCCGAGTCAAACATCTCGATCTACTTCTTCTTTCTGTGTACGAATTCGACCGAGAGACTATATTCCTACCCATAGTCAACCCAGCATAGCTCGTCCTGGGAAGAGACCCATGAGTCCAAAAGACAAGCCTGCCCCTAACTCCTTCTTGCCACACATACCCCGTTTTCATCGGCTGGGAGCCATAGACCAAAAATAAGACGCAAGGTATCTTCCTCTTGTTTTCGACATTCTTATGGCAGTAATTCCCATCACTCCAGGCCATGAGAATCTACTTCTGTATATCCGTCTGGACATGCCCCGACTCCCTGTCACAGCAACTTTGCTCATCTGTGTCTGGAACTCATCTGTGTTCTCACTCTTGACCACGCCAGTCTATAACTCCATGGGTCAGTGTCACTTGTCACACGGGTAACACTTCTGTTCCAAAAGCAAAGCATCCTTTGCCTCGGGATTCTATGCATCAACATCTTCGAGACCGAGTACAGTTTCATCTGTGTTTGGACCTTGTCCATATTCTAATGCCTGATCTGTGACGAGCCACGGACTCACTTACAAAGAAGTATCTCAACGATCTGCTGCTACAAGTCATGCTGGTGATCCGACGAGAGAGTATCCTTAATCTCGGGTTCCTATCTGTCAGCGTCCTTGATACTGAATATAAGTCTTTCATCTATGATGCCTGGACCTTCTCTGTTCTTCGACACTTGACTTTCTCGCGTGACGATACACGGACTTGGTCAGGGAAAAGAATAGCTGCAACCCGCCATGATGAGTGATGCTTGTGACCCAGTAACGAAGTTTTCTTGATCTCGTTAAGTTTTGATTCACCCTTTGTGTCCTGGCAGAAGAATATGAGTCCATATTACAGATCACTTGTCCTGCTTTTCCAGGTATTGTTAACTTTGGACAATGGCCAAAGTTCATGAGAAGTTCTAGTACGTCCGCTGCCGCGCAACATCTCTCTTCTTGACCTTGTACTTTGCTCTTTTAAGCTAAAACTAGCGACTGAGGCTATCATTCTGCTAGTTTTCGCTCCAGTTTTAGAGCGTGACCATAGTCCACGAACACCAGTAATCTCCACATAACTTTTGCAGCACGAAAACATCATCAGTTGCTTTCCCGAGTGCCTCTAACCACGGAAGCTGGCCAGAGTTTGTAAAAGGCAGAGGCTTTGGTACAACTTTTGTTGCATGTTATCACTCTTCTTGATCTTGGACACCACCACCTGACCAAGCCGATCTTGACGGTTGAAGCTAATATCATCGCGCCAGTGATCTTCGAATTCTTGACACTTTGGAGTGTGACAAGATCACACAAGGACCACGAAAAACCACAGCATAACTTCTATCACGTCGGGAGACAGCGCGGGCATCAACCTTTGTCCGGTTGACCTGGGTGACTGAGTGTTGCGTCTCTATCTTTCGTTGGCCGGTATTGGTGATTGAATACAGTCTCACTTGTTACTCTTGAATCCAATGATGCGTGTTTCTTCACTTAGTTTCATGACTGGCAACAACCCGGAGTCTATCATGGCTGTGCTGTATATGAATTTGCTTGTAATCAAAGTATCTTGATCTATGTACCAGTCAACAAACAACGACCTGTGTTCTTTTATTACAGACACTACTCTGCTCACGACCCCTCCGAGCAAGATTATGTCTCCTCACTGGAGTTAGCGAGCCATTTCCCGTTAAACATTGGCGGTAGTTGGAAGATTCGAACTCCCACAACCATTCTCTGGTTGACTTCCGATTAGCGGTCGGATACGTTGCGCATTCCGTCAAACTACCATGTTGTTGTGATAGTCTACCCAAAACTTCTTGATCTGTTCGTAGTCCAGTCCTACCATTCTTTCTGTTATCTTGTTTATTCCTACTGTCGGGACAACTCCGGTAAGTTCTGACAACAAGGCCACTGATCCCCAGAATTGGAGAGATTCTTCCTGTCCTACGTTTTCAAGCAAAGCCAAGACTAGTTCTTGCTTTGGCAGTGCTCTTAGTTGATCGACTACAGGACATTTCATGATGTGATGCATCGTAGAGTAGTAGCCCGTCTTCTCATCCCATTCTTGTAACAGTGTATCTATTGTCACCATCGGTCTCCGTATGATTGGCTTTGGCTTCTGTGCGTTGACTTTCTTAGCCAACTGGAATACTCAGATTCAACAAAGCTAATTGGTTTTGGCCAGAGGTGAAACACTCTTCTTGATCTTGGTTTCGCTATTCTAGCGTTGTCCCAACTTCCAATGAGCGACATGCAGAATGTGCTGGTTTGTGTTTGCGATGTTGAACAATACATCTATGCTCTGATGACAGTTAAACCAACTTCGGTGACTCTTGGATCGTTGTAGTAATCACCAGTGGCAGCAACAACAACCTCAGCAATTCCAGCACCCACCAGGATCTTAGCACATGACCAACAGGGGTATGTCGTACAGAATGCCACACAACCATCAGTCGAGATCCCAAACCTTGCAGCCTGGAGAACTGCGTTCGCTTCTGCATGAACTGTTCTTGTACAGCGACCGTGTTCAAGCATGTGTCCCACGTCATCACAGTGTGGTTTATCTGGCAATGAACCGTTGTATCCGGTTGCTATCACTCTCTTGTCTCTGACCAATACACAGCCAACTTGCTTTCTGCCACACGTTGATCTAGTAGCTGCCAACTTGGCTAAGTCTAAGAAATACTTGTTCCAACTAGGACGCAGCATGATGTTCAAACTCCAGAAAGTTCACCCACTTCACATAGATGCTGTTACACTTCGCGCACACGACATCTCTTGCTGGTTCCCACACAAAGTCTTCTGTGTCTGACAAAGAAAACTGGTGTTTACAGTTTACACATTCAAACTTGGCTACTGTCACGGTTATTTCTTTTTCTTCTTTGCGGCAAGCCTACGCTTGGCTTCTGCTGCTAGTTCCAGTGCCTCTGCTTTCGACATGTCGTGGATAGTGCCCCACAGGTACGTCACCTTGTCATGGATCGTGGTGGGCTTGTCTTTCTCCAGATAAATCACCCTTGGATTCACCAACTTGAAAGAGTAGAACCCGACATAGCCCAGGATTTCTGGGTATGTCTCTGGTTGGTAGTCCTCACCGGGAGTGAATCCACCGATCAGAGCCAGCATTCCCTCTTTCTCTGCTTCGTCCATTGTGAAACTGATGTTCATGATGATGTTGTCTTTCTGTGTTATGGCAGAGGAAAAGAGATTCGAACTCTTGATACCCCAGATCGTGAGGTATACTGCCTTTCCAGGGCAGTGCCATCAACCACTCGACCATTCCTCTGTTGCGGAGAATGTAGGATTCGAACCTACGGGACCCTTTCAGGTCCTTCCGATTTCGAGTCGGGAGCCTTAACCCACTCGGCCAATTCTCCTAGTTTCTTACCAACCCTCTGGCATTGATTCAGCAAGAATGTTGAACTGTTCATCGGGCAGTTCTTGAAGTTCGCACAATACGCTTGAGACAAGATCGTAACCTCCGTTTTTGTACTTCTTCACTTCCGCCAGAACATCTCTGGCTTCCTTTGGGTCCATCTCCTTGATCTTGGTAGAGATTGTATGAATGTCCATCACCTCTCCTGGACCCTTGTCATAATACGTGTAACGCCCAAACTCTTTGTGGGCTGCCCTGATCTGGTTAACCAGATCAGTCACCATGGGGTGAGGATCTGGTTTTTTCTGTTGTTTTGACTTCTTGGGAATACTTGGTTTCCCAAGGATAGATGCGGTTTCTTTCTCTTGGATCTCAGTGGAGCACGTAGCTTTTCCACACACCTTCCACTCTTGTCCTATTGCCGTAGGCATCGGAGAGAGTTGTTTCTTGCCACAATTCGTGCAGTACCATGTTTGATTCGAGAAGAGTGTCATGATGATGTTGTCGTGACCTTAGTTTGCCAGAGTGACGATATAAACCGGAGCTAAATGTTTTATTTGATCGAGCTATAGCTCTTGGAATCCTACCAGGGACCTTCTATATGAAGTCATCTGACTGTTCTTGGTCTTAGACATAGCTGCTTGCCTCCTAGATATAGTCAAAAAAACACGTATAGGTTGCACAGTCCAAGTCCTGGAATGACATCTAGTTCTTCTTCCAATTCCCATCTTGCATCTGGTCACCGAATCGCTAACCATCATTGTACCGTTCCCAACCCTTGCCTTATTAACTTGCCAAGATTAGCTTGACACAGCGGAAGCCAACCTCAACCCAGCCACGGAATGGTCAAACAGAACTATTTCTGTCCAACCCCGGAGCAGACGAAGGAAACAACCCGAGATTTGGATGATCGGTTTATCCTGGAGCTGGTTATAGTGAACCGCAGTTGCCCTTCTCAGATTTCCAGCTCTGCGGTTAATCCGGCTTCTGGTGCCTGAGCTGCCAATACAACTCATGAAAACCCAGTGAATCCACGGACAACTATCCAGTCTTCTGTTTCTGCCTTGGACACCGTGGCAAGATTTACAGCGCTGGAGTCATAATCCCACAACTTTGAAGAGGAAAAGCTCGTGTTGCAGTTGTTGCACCAAGACTCGTGCCTATACTCAATCTTTCGTGATCTTTTGTTTACTGATGCTGTGGTTGACCATGATACCGACATACCAACAGAGCCCTACGATAGAATCGCACTATCCTCTCAAGTTTACAAGACTTGTGCATCGCTTCAATGCTTGTAGGGCACAGTGGAGGTCCCCGTGGAATTTGAATCCACACTCGGTAGTTTACGAAACTACTGCTTTGCCAGATTAAGCTAGAGGACCAGGAACAGGTGGAAATTTTAGGTACTTTAACCCAAGTCCATGTACGACTCAAGTCTACCACCTTGCACCCCAAGCCTTGTGTCACGTCTGCTTGGTAAATCCCTCTCTACGCTTAGATTTCCTCTGATCTGGTTGGGATAACGGAAAGTTTTAACTCCAAACTTTCAACGGTCTGGTATCGGTCAGACGCGGATGTCTTTACCCGACATCCTGGTTGTGAGGTTATGCTAGCTTGGCCTCACAAATCGTCAATGTTCTTTTCTCCATGGAGCATTCTGAATGCTTCCATCTTCCTGTTTGTAGGCCCCAGGTCCCGAAGGAGCTTCGTAGTATGGCTCTACGTCGATGATTGCTATCACAAACCCCGAAAGTCCTCCGACATGAACTCCGATGTCCAAGATCTCTTTCAGGAAGTTCCAGACATCTACGTCCGTCCATGCTGCTGGTTCCTTGAGAAACCTCACGATTTCTGATCGAAGATGGTTGTCGATAGCATCATCCGACATGTTTGCCAGATTCGGCAGAATCCCTTCGATCCATGTTTCCTTATCGAACTTCGTCTTCATCCTAACCTTACCACAGAGTTCACGAGTTGGGAACTGTTATTTCTCGAACCTTTTCTTGAGTTTTTCATACAAGGCTCGGTCTGCCTTTTCCTTGTTGGCACGAAGGACTCCTGCGCGTTTTGCTGTTCTGGCTTCTGTCTCTGCTATCCTGGCTTCTGCCTCTTTGATCAGTCTCAGGAGCTCTTCGGTAGGGACAGGCACGTTTCCCCAAGACAGAGACCGCTGTCTTCGTCGTATGATATTTCACTGTTCGTCAGACCATGATGGTCTGACAGAAACTTGGTACACCTCTCCATGAATTCTGTGATCGAAAGGAGGTAGCCAACAGTTATGCTCTCACTGGCCCATACCAGCGGGTTGATGCCAAGTTTTCTTGCTTTCTCCTCAACAGCTTCCCGAGTGCTGGCTATACAACTTGTTTTGTCATGAACTAATAACTCCTCTATCTCTTCTCTAAGCAACACATAAGAGTATCGTTCTGTACTCCTGGCAACAAGGTACCTTGCCACGTTGTCATCTGTTTCTATCTTGTACACCTGGAACATCCGATGGTTAATGTCTATGTCTTCAAGTGTCACAGACCGGATAGTTTTTCCTTCGAGGATTTTTAGGACATTTCCTATGTCTCCTCTTGGATAACGAGCAACAGTCATGATAGCAGCAAAGTTCCCTTGGGAACTATGTTCGTCCCGACTGTCCCTTGTTCCTTAAACATAGGAGCCTGCGTGGGAACAACGTGGTTGAGCCACTTGTGTCCAGACAAGTATGTGGTGGTAGCTTCGTCAAGAGAAGACACAGTGTACCTTTCTACTCCATCTTGGTACTTGACTGCAACAAAGAACGTGCCATTTAGTAGCTCAACTATTCCATCGTAGATCATGGAAGCCAGACTAGACCGGATTGTTCTTGGTTTTATTGGTTCTCGGCTTGATGACCACGAACTTCCGCGCGTCTGGACCTTCGTCCCCCAAGTCTTCCACAAGACGAAGGAGACAGTCTGGATCATCAATTACCCAGGAAGCATCCTGGGCTCCCTCTTTCGTCACCGTGACCGGAGTCAGAAGGACCCCGTCAGAATCACACTCCATCTTGACTGCCTTGTCAAGACCAGCCATGGCCTTACACAAGGCAAGGCGAGCCGTGGTTCCGGTCACTCGTTTCGCCACGTTTCCCAGGCCGCTGATGATCCACCACGACGTTGTTTTGTCCATCTCTTGGTTACTCTAGCACATAGTTCCCGGGTTGGGAACTGATTTCTGGTGTGGCTAACTGAAATTGCATCAGTATCCAACGAGTCACAATCGTTCGGCTTGCTCTTAGCCTATAGCCACCGTAAGTTATTTGGTCCAAACAACTTCTTGTGATCTTTTCCTTAGCCCATTAACCTCCACCAACGTTTTGAACGGAAGCCATGTGGCCCTCGAATTTTCACAAACTATTACTTGGCCCTTTCGTGTTTGACACCACTTCGCAAGTTCTTAGTAGTCGATTTTGTTCTCGACATAATGCTCACCGCCAAACTGATACGGTGGATCAATAAACCACGTTGCCTCTGTGTTCTCTAGGTCGCTGTAATCACCTAGTCTAACCTCCCAATGTCTAATTTTTTCTAGGTTGTCAGCTATCTCCCCTAGTTTATGAAAAGTTGTCGAAGCCCAGTCTGGTTTAGACTGCACTTGACAACTCCATCTTTGTACAACGTTTCTAGGGGAAGACGAACCCCTGTTTATGCAGAATCCTATCAAGTCTTTATGTTCTTGACACAACCCTAATCCATCTACCCTTTCTCCAACGTAAAAATTTCTGTTGACTAGCAACTCTTCCCGTGTGGCCTCTTTGATCAACCAATTCCACAGTCTGTATAACGTTTCATACTTTTCATTCAAAACTATTTTCTTTTCTGGGTAAGTCGCAGAATACCACGCTGCTCCTGCAAATGGCTCAATGATCATTTCATACATTGGCCTGGGATAATGCTTGATAATTTTGGATTTTGATCCATAGTAAGAAAACATGGTGTCCCCGGCGAGATTTGAACTCGCATATACACGGTCTAAACGTGTTGTCGCTGCCAGTTAGACTACAGGGACAGATGATTCGTCATAGTATAGCATCCACGATAGGATTTGAACCTACATAAAGCCAGCTTAGGAGGCTGGTGCCTGGGCCGGGTTAGGCTACGTGGACGTGGTGGACTCCCTTGGTATCGAGCCAAGACCTCTTGCTCTTCGGGCAAGCGCGCAAACCATCTACGCTAGAAGTCCTCAAGGCTCCGTTACGAGTTTAACGTCAAATTCCAGACTCATTCCGGCAAGTTGGAATTTGCATTCTTTTTCTGGTTTCGACCAAAAGCCTTGATAAGTGTTTGCAATCACTTTGTCAAAGCCAAAGAATGAACGAAGCGGTGGACATGTCCAGAGTTGAACTGGAAATAAGGGGTTATAGGCCCCACGGTATACCGTTTACCTACATGTCCAGATTGCTCTATGCCAATTAGCCAACACATGTTCTCAATCAATGCACCCGGACGTAATTTCTTATTATATCGTTGTCTTCAATGTCCTCCACTATCTTGTTCAGTTCTCTGGCTGTCCAGCTCTTCTTGCGAGAGTTGATGACTTGCTCAACTGCATCAAGCAAGTCATTCGCTTGATAGAAAAACTTTTCTCTGTGCGCGAGAAGCTTTCGAATTGTCTGAACTTTGTCCATGCTGTCCTCGTGATTCCAAGAACCTGAGTTCACTAATGGTGGCAGTGGAGGAAGTCGAATCCTCACCCTTTCGGACTCGTTGTACCGCCATTCGCGTATTTCTTTTTCAGTGTCAGTTGATAGTGGTCCGGGTGAGATTTGAACTCACATCCTGGAAATTTTGAGTTTCCCGTCTCTGCCAGTTGGACTACCGGACCATTGTATTAGGCTACAGGCTTACCAGTCTTGATTCCATCAACTTGGTTACTTTCCTTGTAGCCAAGTCAACTTCACTGATGCTGTACCAGCCATCGCTTTCGGCACCGTTGGCCAACGCGAACTTCTCTGCATCGTTCATCGTGTTGGCAAAGAACATTCCGTGCTGGCCTTCTTCTATCCCAGACGGTATCGAGGCTTTGCAACACTGCGAGCTCACAAACGGACATTCTTCGATCGGCAAAACCCTATATCTCCTCTCGTCGGGATCTGGCTCTGCTTCTTTGTTCGTGACTATGATGTAAATCTTCATTGTTTAACTTGTGCTCCACATGATCATGACCTTTGGTTTCGCGTCTTTAATCACATTCCGAAACTCCTCTGGTGCTTGTTGCCAGAGGAACAGGAAGTTGTCCACAGCCTCCATCAGTGCATTCCCTGTGCACATCTTCAACAAGTCATCCATCACGACAACCTCTGTTTCGTCGATGGTCCCGAGCTCCACTCCAAAGACTGCGTAGTAACTGCCATCGAAACACCACGAGAGATAGCCCTCCATGTCCTCATGACTTCGGCCATATGCCGCTATAGCCTCGCCTCCCAGTGTTCCCTCCGAAAGATCAATTCCGTACACCACATGTCCGATTGTGTATGACATCTTGGTTACTCCACCGTGACCAGTATCCAGAATGAAAACAAGACCTTGTTCATGATCTAACCTTAGCATAGAGTTCACGAGTTGGGAACTGTTTCTTTTTGGCCCGGCGAGTAGGGTTTGCACCTACACTTTCTAAGCTTTGGGCCTAGTGCCTCTACGAAGTTGGGCTACCGCCGGATAGTAATGATCAATACCAGTAAACCAGTGCCCACCCTTGTTCGTTGGTTTCTAGCTTGTCAGAGATTTCTTGAAGTAGCTTCCCTTCTGGTTCTTCAAGGTATTCTGGGTCCCATTCTTCAATGGCTCCATGACCCATCCAAAGATGTCCAGAGTCGTTCCACAGGGCACGCCGCACCTCCGTTTGATCCTTGCCCATTCTGGCCCAATATCTTACCAGATCGTCGAGTGCGTAAGCTGGAACGAACTTGGGATGTTCCTGGTTCTTCATTGTCTCTTCTTCCTTGTCTGACATATAGTTCATGAGTTGGGAACTATTTTTCTTCGAACTCTATCTTGTTCACGTCATGAAGTTTTGCCCAGAATCTATGCTTCTTGCCTTTAATTGTAGTTCTGAACGTTACACTGTCGAAACCTTGTTTTCCGGTTCTGATGTAGATCCTGTCAACTTTCAGTTCTGCTCCTACTGGGAGCGTAACACCCCTGGTTTCGTATCTATAGTTCCACTTTTCGAAACCCATGAACTCAGCTAGTTTGGCATTCCGATGATCGTTGTGAAGAGTGAATGTCCAGTCTGACATAAGTTTCAGGGTGCTACCAATTGTAGGAATGTACAGTTTCATTGCTTTCTTGCTTTTTGGGAACGCACTCTCCCAAACTGGGGGTTGTAGAATTTGACTCTGGCTCCTGGTGTTGGCATCGAACCAACCTCTATCCACGTTAACAGCGTGGCGCATTCTCCTTGATTGCTAACCAGGAACGGATAGTTTCATTGCCTAGTCAAAATTTTAACTAACCTAGAAAATTTCGTCACGACTTTTATTATTTCTTTCGCTCCACTGTTTCCTTCTTTGGAAGCCAACCGATCCCACTGCTCTAGTTTTTGTAGAAATATCACATAATCAGCACCCCCTGTTATTGTATCAACAATAACATCTACTGCTTCTTTTGTTTCTGGTCTGAGAGCCATCATCTATTCTTCTTTTTCTTGAGGTTCTTTGCCCGCCTTATAGCAATTTTTGCTTTGTACGCGGCTTGCGCTTCCGAACTCTCGTTCTTGAAGCGTTTCTTGTTGTTGCTTCCTCGAAGAGCTTTCGATATCTGTCCACGTTGTGCGCTTGTCTTTGGTCCACGACTCATTGTTATTGTTCTCCTTAGTTTCTTGGTAGGCCCAGTCGGACTTGAACCAACAACCCCAGGCTTATCGAGCCTGTGCTCTGCCAGTTGAGCTATGAGCCTGTAATTATGGTTGTGACTAGCATTCTAGTCATGGGTGCAACACCCCAACCTTCCTTAACAGAGGTCAAGTTGTATTCCTAGATCCATGGAATAGGATCAGTGTGGTTCAACAACGTGCAAGAAAAGCAACCAGGGGGAGCGGACAGCGGGATTTGCACCCGCGCGTGCTGGTTGGAAGCCAGCGATGCTGCTGCTACATCATGTCCGCGAGATAGTGGACCTTGTGAGAATTGAACTCACCTGAAATCCTGCTTGCAAGGCAGGCGAACACCCCATGCATTCCCAAGGCCCATTAAGAAACCTAGCGTGCTCCTGTAGCTACGATCTTCTTGAAGTGGTATTGTTTGCAGTGCCTACAGAACTTGGCTTGGACTGCGTATTCGCCAGTTCTGTCTGCGTACTCCTCCAAGGCTTCATGGACCCCACGAACAGCGTACTGTTTCTTCCAGAAGCAACAAAGTCTTCCAAGTTTCATGTCTAGCTTACTCCTACAAGTACAAGACCCAATCAAGCAATCTGGCCAACAAGGTGTTCGTTGAGTTTGGTTTTTTTGGTTGGTGTAAACCCAACTGTCATTTGGCCATTCAAAAAATGATAGAGAATCCGTAGATTCACTCATGGTTGGTGAGTAAGTTCGTAAACTTTCTATTTGGTAGCGGGTCACCGAGTCGCACGGTGTTGGTGAGTTTATGAGACTCACAGGATGGCTGCACCCTCCACCCGCTAAGATTCCGGTCAACAAAGAAACGTTGAGATTTGTTTTTCCATGTTATGTAATCCCAACAAGCATTTGACCAGAAATTCTCGTTCTCTGTCGTTCGTCGTAGTCCTTCTTGTATCACTTCCGGTGTCTGGTTTCAACTCTCCGTGAACAGTTTCAGTTAGCTCATCACAAACTCAGCCAGTTCACGTACAGAGGCCCAATCCAGAGGACGTTGTGCATCCCGTCGTACCACTCCTTCCGGTGTCCGAAACTGAGTGTGCGTGGGTCAACCCCAACAGTATAGTAACCAAGGCCAGGCATCCAGCCCTCTTGGTACTTGCACTGATGCAGGATCTCAACCGACCACTTTTCTATTGAGACAGCCCAGCGTCTACCGAGAATCCCGGTGTTGAGTTCGTCATCGTGCCCAGCGATCGGGCCTTGTTCTTTGAATGAAAATAAAATCATGAGAGTTACCTCTTGCGGAGTTGGTCTAACAAGTCCTCTGCCTCTTCTTCTGAAAGCTCGTTTTCCAGCTTGATTCTAAACGTCTTGGTGTCGTTGTTTCCTTCAACCCAAGAATACGCCACACCCAACGATTTCAGCCTTGTCTCAAGCTGGGTCAGGGTCTTGGTGTCGTAGCACCCGATGGTGTCTTCATTGACAATGAAAAAATAATGAATTCGCATCTTTGTCTTCCTCATCACTCTCCGGCGGATCACCAAGTTGAAGACGCAAGTCTTCCGCCTCTTTTTCTGAGAGACTGCGGTCCAACTCAATCTTAAACACCCTGAACCTTGTTTTATTGTTGTTCCCCTTGACTGTGGAGTATTCCACACCCAGTGATTTCAGACTTACCAGAAGCCAAGCCAAAACTTTGGTGTCATGGCACTGGATGATGTTTTCATTGATCCAGAAGGAAAAAAATGACATGTGTTCCTCCGATGAACCTGATCTTAGCACATAGTTCATGAGTTAGGAACTATTTTATGTGGTAGGGGTAGTCGGTGTTGATCCGACGATTCCCGGTTCAAAGCCGGGTGCGATACCGTTTCACCATACCCCAACAATCGGTCAGTTCTTTCCAAACTTTGATGATTTCAAGTAGGCTGAAAGTTCTTCAAACTCTTCTGATTCTAGCTTCTTTAATCCTTTTGTTTCGTACTTCTGCATGTCCAGCGCCCACTGATGGCTTGCTGGCCTGTATGCCTCTGCCCTCAGTGTTTTAGCATACTGGTGAGCCAGAATCATGAAATCAAACGCTAGTTCTAACTTTTCTATTAGGCTCTGCTTCGACTCGACTGTCGTGAACTCAGGAAGGTCGGTTACTTTGAACAGTCTGACATAGAAGTTCAGCCAACTGCTGTCTGCTTTCTTGTCTTTGTTCCACTGCTCGGTTGTTGTCTGGATGTGGTTTGCTAGTTCGTACAGTTTATCGCTGGCCATCGGATAACAACTATAACTAGCCATCTAGCTCTTTTGACAGATCCATGTACCAGCCGATGATCGAATCAAACCACGGATTGTATCTAGGAACGTTCAGTTCTTTGATCTTGTTCCACAGCGTCTCATAGAACTGTCGATAAGGCATTACCTCTTCTTGTTCATCTGGTTCAAGATACGACAACGACCAAAAGTCTTCAAAAGAAGACCTGTTTTTCCAGCTTGCCAACGCATCGAACATAAATCTGTGAGGCCATGCAACTTCTGGTGTTTGTCCAGCCAATCCAATCTTCCGAGCTATCTGTTGAATGATCTCGGACAACCTACTGTCCTCTGCCCCGGCTTTCTTTTGCTTTTCTTGATCTTCAAGCTGTTTCTCGCGAACTCTTGAAGTTGGTGTCCACTCTCCGTTGTCGGGTGTCAGTTCCCACCAAGTCTCGAACTCCTCTAGGAGCGCCTGAGCCCTGTCGTACTCTGCCAGCTTGTAACTGAACACACCTTTTCTCGTGTGAACCTCTGCTTTGATCCAGAACTGGTCCGTAGTTTTGTATTCTTTGTGCTTCTTGGGCATCCCGAGAGTTATGTTGTCTCGGTAGTCTCTGTCTATCATTATCTGGATTCTATTGCCATCCTTCGTCCAGTAGAACGACCAGCCCCCGTTATTTGTTCTTTCGGGGCCATCGGAGATCACATCTCCGTCGATCAGTGCGGCAATCTGTGCAGCCAGCTTTCTTTCAAATGGCCCGGCATCGTAGCCTCTTGTGGTGTTGACACCCGAGCCTGCCTTCGGATTGTTGAAAAACATTTCAACAACTTCAAAAACTGTTTCTTGTCAGAAAGATGACCTGGTCTGGTTCTCTGTTGTTGATGACTGCCTGTTTGGCAGCTGTTGACGTGTCTCTGACAGATTCATAGCCAAGTTTTTCTCAACAAGGCTGTTTGCTCTAGTCCAGTCCTGAACCTGTCCTTCTCAAAGTCGTACTGGAGAAAAGCGAAGAATGCTTTCTGGTCTTTGTTCTGGCCTTTGACAACTTGCGGAAACTTTTTAGCAGCCTGTTTGAGTGCTTCTGATCCTGAATACCCAAGGTTCCACAGATCGTTCTTGATCTCGGAGGTGTTCAGCAAGTTGACATAGAGAACTTTGTCGGTCTTTCTTCTTAGAACTCTGATCCACTTTGTCTGGCTTCCATACCAGATGTCAGCCGGATTGTTTATGACATAGTTCAGTGGGTACGCATACACGCCCACGGGATCAGAGTGATTAGGACTGGAGTACGGGTTTCGTTCTTCGTGAGAAGCATTGTACGAAGTAAACTGGACAAACAGGTCTCTGTCTGTCTTCTGCTTCTTGTACTTGTTGTGAAACTCCAGAAAGCCTTTTGAGCTAGCATCACGAAAGTCCACTTCAAACAACAGCTCCACAAGTGTCATCATGTGTGATAACTATTTCAGGTTATTTGGCAGGATCGGAGAGGATTGAACTCTCATTCCCAAGTTTTGGAGACTTGTGTTCTGCATTAAACTACGACCCTAAACAGTAACTACTACTATCTTGACAAGTGAATGAACCATCGCAACCCATCTCGTAAGATGGGATACTTGAAGTTAGAACTAAGTTCTACTTTGCATTGTTTGCGCCCAACCCGGATCACGGCTCCAACCTCACTATCTCCCTGTAAGACATCATGATACACTACCAAGCCATGATAAGCCATGAAGTTGGTTCCCGTGTAGGCCATTAACCTAAAGAACCTAGAGCCTATTTTTCTTGTGATTTCCATTTGCGCCTTCGAGGAGATTTGAACTCCCATATTCTGGCTTGACAAGCCAGCCCACTGCTCTTGTTGTGGTACGAAGGCAATGCTTCTAAATGACAGGAATATGAGGATAGAACTGCTTAGCTACTTCCCTGTCCGTGCCATAGTCTATAAACACCAGTTTGCCAGTCTTCGTAGTTCCCCAGTGTTCGATAGTCATGAACTCACCAGGGGGAATTCCTTGGTTCTTCATCAGGGAGTACACGGACAAGATCAGCGGGGCGGGCACCCCTCTAAACTCCACCACTCGACCATTCTTTAGGTCGTTCCACATCTTTGCTATAGTCCTGGTGAATGACACCCAAGACAGTCCAGAAGCTTTCTCGAAACCCGCTGTTCCTTTTACCTCTTTTGCTTGTTCCATGACCAACCACGACCCATCCTGGCTGAACTCCAGAACCTTCGCCAAGACAGAGTCTCTGGCCGAGATCCTTCCTTCTGCCTTGTTCTGGGCAATTCCCTTCTCGTCTCTCGGGAGTTTCAGGACCCGAGAACCCGAGAGTTTGTACACTGACCTGGCACTTCCCATGCCAATCAACTTTAGACCGTTGTTCTCAGCATATGTGCACCTGACGTTGAAGTTGTCTGAGCCTTCTACAATTTCCTTGACTATCTGTTCCATGGTGATCCCGACGAGATTTGAACTCGCATTACACGCTTGAGAGGCGTGGTTCCTGGACCGGGTTAGAAGACGGGACCTACTACTCTACAATCTTAACTACTAGAACTCAGGTGTAAAGGGCTTGTCAAGAGACGAAAGAGATTTCTCGATGTCTCGTTCCAAGACAAAAACTATTGAATCCCAATCGGGATACGGCAGCGTTGAGTTCACGCGCCATCCTTGACTAGCCCAACCATTCAATATCTCAGCTATCTCTTCCTCCAGATAGTTGGAACCAACATAGAACCGACAGGTTTCGACTCTGTACTCTTTGGTTGTCATGTGAAGAACCTCCATCCATTTCCGTCATCCATACATCCTAGTTCCAAGAGTTCTTCCTTTTCCGGTACATCTGTTGGAATTTGGACATAGATCACGTCATGCTCAGCGCAGAACCCAAACTGTTTCGGGTCCATGTATTTCTTTGCTATTTCCATGACTCGAAACACGTTCTTGTTTACCATGTTGAACCAATCCCCTTGTTGACCAGATTACTAACCACTTGTTGTTTTAGAATCTTCCCCAATTCTATGACATCTTTCCAAGAATAGAACGTGAGCGTGTACTGCTCCAAACACGCACACCGCACAAGGACAAATCCTTTCGCATATCCCCTGGCCTCTTCCAGAGAACCGAAGTATATCTCTGGGTTTAGCAAGGGAGCTATGAACTGAATGTCATTTTCGTCGAGCATCGTCGTTATCCTCTTCCAATTCTATTACATCAAGGAGTTCCTCGATGAAACAAACAATCCTTTCGAGCAGTTTTCTCACGGAATCTTCTACTTCCGTTTTACGTGACAGTTAAAGATCATGGAGACCTCTCCCCAAACTCTGATTCCGTTCTTTGAACTTTTCACAGAGTCATAAGTTTTCTGGTCTACCACAGCTTCGTAGGGCCTTCCATCCTCTCGGGAATACTCGTCAGGCGCTTCCCCCTTCGGCATCTTGTCCCAGCATTCCTGAACAAAGGCTCTTCTGTCGTTCTCGGACATGTGAAGCGAGTAGCCATCGGGTCTTACTCCCCATCCACGCTCTGATTCCTCCCACTTCTGGATTACTACTCGGTTTTCCATCTATTTCAACATCTTTTCATGCATGTATCTTCGATAACCACTGCCCATGAAACGACCAATCCAAGTCACTAGGTTGATCCTGGTCTCCAGGTCGAACAAGTCTTTCTTGTTCCAGAGGAACTCCTCGACTGTGGACACGGCTCTATAGATCGTTGTTCTCATGACTTCCTCATTGAAACTGGAATCCACTCCAGTAACTTTTCTTGCACATATCTTTGGTAACCTTTTGCCAAGAGATTCACAACCCATGTTCTGGGCTCAGAATCGAACAAGAACTTTTCGAGTGAAACTGCAATCCTGTAAATTGTTGTTCTCATGGCTTCTTTCTAGTCAGAGTGGCAAGAGTCGAACTTGCATTGTCTTGGACCCAAACCAAGTGCCTGACCATTAGGCTACACTCTGATAATCTGGTCAACAACGAGTTTTGGTTGAGATGTGATTTGGAAAGAATGTAATCCCAACCGAGCATTTGACCAGAAGTTGTGGGTACACACAACAGGATTCGAACCTGTAACTTCCTCCGTGTAAGAGAGGCACTCTGCCAACTGAGTTATGCGTGCAGCATGTCCAACTGTTTAAGCCGTGTATAGACCCGGAACCTCCACTGTTGGCAAGCTGTTCCAAGCCTTTGGTTTTCTTGTCTTCCCTTTTCGTTGACAAGATAAGAAATAGGAAACCCGCTAGGAGTTGAACCTAGAACCTCCAACCGTTGACGGGCAGGCGCTCTACCAGGTTGAGCTACGGGTTTCACCTGAGACTGTTTTTGTTGATACAGAAACAACGTGCCAAACAGTCTGCTTAACGCACACGTTGTTTCAAGAGAAAAGAGAGCCCGTAGGCTCTCAAGATTCCGGTCAACAAGAAGTCGCTGAGATTTATTTTCCCATTTGATGTAATCCCAACAAGCATTTGACCAGACTTTGGGAGAGTTTCAAGATTTGCACTTGACTTCTTTAACAGAGGCAGAAGGACTTGGAGGTAATGAAATCGAGCATCTATCCGAGAAAGGAGTGGCTGCCTTGTCTGCGTGCAAAGAAGACTCTGCGTAACTCTCATTCGGCGGGCTTGGAAGCCCGTGTTTTTTCCAGTTAAACTACAAACCCAATTTAGTCATTTTGATCTGTGGTGGTTGCTCTTTGCGGAATCGAACCGTCACACCGCGCGCTTTAGTTTGGTGGGGAACCCGTCCCAAGAGCATTGTGGTCGAGTGAGCCCTCTCTCAACCTCTTTGTCCCACTCTCGCTCCCGGCCATGGGACTACCCAGCAATGACTGTTTGTTAGTTAAACCGATAGTTGAGTGCGACTCAGTCAAACGTACTCTTTCTCGACCCAGCACCAAACGTGGTGGGATTTCTCAATCAACGAGAAATCATAACTTCCCCGTTGTCGCTGGTTTATTTTAGCTGTCACGGCTCTCAAGCCAGCAAACACACCGTGACACGTCCAGTTGCAAGAGTTTAGAGGAACCGACACCTTGGTCTAAACCCACCAAACCAAGAGTTCTCGCGTTTGGTTGCGAACTGAGTACCTTCTAGGCACAAAGTGGTGTTAGCAGCACACTTCCGCGTCCAGAGTTCCCACTCAGCTAGGAATGGCTCCGACTAGCTTGCAGGAGCACTTCTGTCTCGCCACAAACGGGTCGATCGCTAGATCAGTCACAAGAAGCACACGATGATCGAAACAGTCTGGCGAATTAAGAGCTCGCCAGTGCCCGTGTGTTAAAACGATGTACCTCTTGTGTGGTGGGTCCACTCGGGGTTGAACCGAGATCTGACGGGTTAAGAGCCCGCTGTGTTGCCATTGACACCATGAACCCAATCTAGCCAACAAGTGAACGCTGAGACGTTTATTGGCTTCGACTTTGTGTACCGAAACCAATCCATTTCGTGTAGTCCCAACAGATATTTGGCTAGGTGGAGGATGACAGATTCGAACTGTCTTATGCCATAAGCCACTAGTTTTACAGACTAGCTCCACTTCCATCGTGGACCATCCTCCAGGAGTTATCTCTATCTTATGTTACGTGGCCCCTCTCAGTTGTTTTTCTTTCTTCTTCATAGTGCTTCTCAGATTTCAGAGGTGTTACCAGGAGGTGGTGCTTGAGAACAACACCATCTCGGCCACTCGACGATTATTCAAACCTAAGTTGTCAAAGAACTCGGTCAACTTCTTTTCCCGTTGACCCTTGCTACATCTAAGACTCTATCACAGTCCATTCGGTCTAGTAACTATTTTCTCGTCAGACTTTCTTCGTCTTGGGAGGATCAGGAATTACTGGAACTGCCGGACTTGTGGCTGTCCTGATCACGAGATCCGTCACGAGGGGATGCAGGTTGAACAAGTTTCTCATGTTTCCTGCTGCATCCGTCCATACCCTCATGCGTACTTCGGGAGGAGTATCGGTCATGAACGCTGCGATCTGCGCCATCTGTGTCTTGGATGGTTCCGTCTTCTTGAGGACTTCTCCAAGCTTGAAAGCCAGTTCCACGAACTTTTCTTGTGGAATGTGCGTTCCTCCGAGTTTCTTCTTCGCCTTCTCCCAATTCTTCATGATGTCTTCCGCAGACACCTGACGATCACGATCCTTACAGAAGGCCCAGAACTTGGCTGCGCTTTCAGGGCCGATCATGGCTCCCGTCATGTGATAGAACACCACGTTCTCGGGTTTGTCCATCAGTCCAGACTTCACGAGTTCCCGGGCAAGCTTCGCCCACGCACGTCTGTCTGGGTACTTCTTCCCTGGCTCCATGTTTCCCGTGAACTCCAGGGAACTCTCGTTTGCTTGAATGTACTCCACTACTGCGGGGTGGAGATCACCTTGGTTGGGGTCACCCGCCCAATCCAACCAGTTCTTGACTGTTGGGTCGAGGTTGATTAGAGCTACCCTGGATACCTCTGCTGGGTCGAGCTGCTGGACGTTGTACTGGTCTCCAACGTTCTCAGCGATGTACACCCGTGTTTCAGGGTGCAACTTGTGTCCGTAAAACCCTCGGGAGTCCTGAACCTCGAATACTGCCTGCTTCACCCCCTCCAGCGCCCTGTTCCGTTCGTCTAGGAACAGGATGCAGGGGAACTTGCACGCATCCAGGAACCAGTCGCAGGGCTTGAACGTAGTTCCACGTCCCGTCATCACGGGCAACCCTGTCATGTCCCCTTCCGTAAGCTGCGACAATCTTCGCATGATCACCGGAATGCCCTGGTCGTATGTCCATTCCCGAGCGGGAGTTTCGGGAAACAGTGATTTTACTGTTTCCTTGCAGTTGTTCGGATCTTTGTAGAACTCCGACCTGAGTTCCGCTGCAATCTGGTGTACGGCCTCGGACTTTCCAATGCCCGCGCGTCCATGCACGCAGATGGACACTTCCGGGGACAACTGCTTGGCTAGGTTGATGTACGTCTCCATGTCAAGGGTGAGAGCATGAGTAATCTGAACCGTCTGTTGTGCTGTTGCTGTCATCGTGGAAGCCACCTTAAATTGTCCTGGAGGATGTTTGAAGTTGATGGCAATTATTTATTTAGAGCACCAACTTCAAACCCAAGTCTCTCTATGAGAAGGTCAGGGAAGCCATGACAGAAACAACGACCAAAGAGAACAAGGCAACAAAAGCTGCTCCCGTTGTGGGTCCAGAGTGTGGGGTTAGCCTAGCCACGGCCACAAGGATTTTTCAGGTGGCTGTATTCGACACCTACCATCGAGAAAGTTTCCTCGGAAGTGTCGGTGTTGGAATCACGAAACTGATAGATCCGTCTGTCCCTACGGCATACGTGGGATGTAACCCAAAGACCCTAGAGCTGGTGCTTGGAGTGAACCCATACTGGTTTTCCACACTCACAGAAGGACAACGGAACGGAGTCCTTCGCCACGAGTATTATCACGTCGTGTTTGGACATATCTTGGACAGAATCCCCGCAGATCCAAACCACAGAAAGGTTGCGAACATTGCCACAGACTTGGCAATTAACTCTTTTATTCCGAGAAACGAACTGCCCGACTTCGGGTTGTATCCCGGAGAGTTCCCAAGGTTCTGCGAAGACGAAGAACTCGGGAACCTGATCAAGAGTTTCCCTTTGATGCAAGAGTCTGAATTTTACTTCGATGAGTTGATGAAGCTCGTCAAAGCAAGGCAGAAGGGAAATCCTGGGTTTGTCATTGAGCTGAGTGGACCTTCCGGTGAAGGAACGCTTGATCAACATGGATGGGGAGAACTCCCCGAAGAACTCAAAGAAATCCTCCGGGACAAGGTTCGTGGACTGATTTCGGATGGCGTGAAGAAAGCCATGAGGACAGGAAGCTGGGGTTCTGTCCCATCGGAGATGCAACAGAGAATCGAGAAACTCCTGACCCACGAGGTAGACTGGAAGTCGATTGTCAAGTTGTTCTTCGGGACTGCGAGAGCGATGGACAGGACTTCGACGATTAAGAAGGTTAACAAGAAAACTCCCTACCTACTTCCCGGGGCAAAACGGAAGTCAAGAGCTAGGTTTTTGTTTGCCATTGACCAGTCGGGATCAATGGCAGACAAAGACGTACAGACCGGGTTTTCGGAACTTTTCGCTCTCTCCGATAAAGCGGAAATCGACATGGTCAACTTTGACACAGAGGTTGACGAGACATCGTTCAAGACCTGGAAACGGGGAAAGAAACACGAGTGGATACGGACAAGGTGTGGTGGCACAGACTTCGAGTGTGTCCAGCGGTTTGCAAACAAGCGAAGCAACCGGGGACGGTGGAGCGGAATTTTCATCTACACCGATGGTTATGCCTCCGGGATTAGCCAAATTGTAGGGGTTCGCCTGCTCTGGCTGATCACCGAAACCGGGACGCTCGGCTGTGTCCGTCCGGGAGACCTCGTGGTTCAGCTCAAGAAAAGCAAGACACCAACGTGACAGGTGTTGTTGGAGTAACTGGACACAGGGTTCTTGAACACCCAATCTATGTTGTCAAAGCTAGATTACGGAAACTCTTCAGCAACAAACTGAAACCCAGTCTTGTGATCACTGGAATGGCCATAGGGTTTGACCAAGTCGTGGCAGACTTTTGTATGGAAAACAACATTCCATTCTTGGCTGCTGTTCCGTTCGTTGGTCAAGAGAGTCTGTGGCTAGATCCCGTGAAAGCCAGCTATCGAAACCTTCTTGATCATGCAACTGAGGTTGTGGTTGTAAACACCGGAGAATATGAACCTTGGAAACTCATGGCTCGAAACCAGTGGATTGTGGATAGATCCGATGCGCTGGTGGAATACTTGCTTCATGAACATGGCGGAACCTGGGACTGCCACAACAGGATAGTGACAACCGGCAAACCAGTGTACAACATTGGACACAGTCTTGCTGGAGTCCTATAATTGTCTGTATGGGCCTTCATCCTCACCTAAAAAGTTACATTAAGAACGTGGTTCAAATTCAGACTGAATCAGCTATTGGACCAAGCAAGAACTATCTCTGGAAAGAGCATCTCATGGGAGAAGTCCAGAAATCAGTCATGTCTAAGCTGGGGGAAATAGGATCTCAGGAAGAGCTGGTCAAAGCGGTTGACGAAGGAGTTTCGAAACTCCGTGATGAGGTAAACGCTGTTCTTGACATGGTGGCCAACACCCTGAAGCAGATTCCGGTTGGAGTTCTGCAAAAGCTGAAATAACATGCTACTCTCAATTTCTGACATGCCTTCTGCACTGAAAACACTTCGGATTGTTAGTGCGCTGAAAATACAGAAAGTCAGTGCAGATCCAATAGAACTGCTTGACGATACAACAATTCGTCAAGCATGGTGCATGATCAAGACCTGTCTCCAACACGACGGGATTGGCCTTGCAGCCAATCAAGTTGGAATCAACAAACTGATGTTTGTTGCAAGAGAAGATGAAAACAACTTCCGGTTGATCGCCAATCCAGTCTGGGCTCCGGCAACTGATGACTCTGTTCTGGATATTGGGCTAGAGGGATGTCTTTCTATTCCTGGAGAATCAATCCCAGTAGAAAGACACCCACAGATCGTTGCTTCTTGGCTTGGATGCGATTCCGAAACGTTGGATGGATCTCGATCACGGTTGTTCCAGCACGAAACTGACCATCTCTTGGGGCTGAGCATCCTTGAGGTTGGCAAGGTCAACAGAGCAGACCTTCGACGTATCACCTCAAAGTTGAAGAAACTCCGCTTTTAACAAACTCGTTTTGGTGCTGGGTGTCCCAGATGACAAAACAAGTCAACTGTCACTTTCTTGTTCTTTACTTTGTAGCTCACCACTGGGGCTGTGTACGCTCCAGCAATCCCACTCATCATCGTAACCCCAATTTCCAAATCCGGGTCTACTGCATCTGCTAGCAGTTTAAGCTCTTTTGACAACAACTTTGGAGTCAGTTCCATTAGTGCGTTGCCTGTATAACCAACCTCACCTGTAACCTTTGAATACCAGTCTCGGGCAAACACTTCTTGTTTAGACTCTAAACAAGAAGTCACTCCCATGACCGTTTCTTGATTTAGTTGCTTCCCTGTGATGATCAACTGTGGTTTCATCATGACATATTTACAAAGATGGAACCGAACCTACCAAAAGTTGTTCAGCGGTTTATGTCCGAGGTTGCAGTAGGAGAACATGGACTCACAAAACTAAAGATAGAACTTAAAAGCAGTTCGTGGCTCATGAGAGGGATTTCTCGCATAGTCTCAGTGTTTAACCCCAGGTTTGATCAGTACATCACAACACTGGGAAACACGATCTATGTTCCCGATGGCTTCCTAGAAAAACAACCAATCAGAGTCTTGGAGACGGTGGCTCACGAAACACAACACGCCATGGACTTCAACTGTTCTCCGGTGTTGTTTGTTCTGGTCTATGGCTTCCCACAGATTTTGGCTGTTCCCGTTGGCATAGCTGTTGGTTTGTTAACTGGCTTGTGGTGGCTTGGACTTGTTGTTGGTTTACTGTTACTGGCACCGTTACCTGCTCCGGGTAGATGTTGGATGGAGATTCGTGCATATCGAACATCTCTTCAGGTTGGACGTTATGTATACCGATTCAGTGATCGAGAGATGGAACGAACCAAAGAGTGGATTGTAAGTCAGTTGTCAGAGAAGTGGTATTACTGGACTTGGCCGTTTCCATCCATGATCAAGCGAGCCTTAGACAAAGACTCTCTCCTGGACAAACCAGGACACGTTAAGTTGATAAAGTTCCTGGCAGAACACGACCTATCCATGTAACATCATGGGCGGTTTGTCATCATCGTCGCTGTTATTGACCAGCACAGTTACCAAAGACTCTATCTTTTGAAGTGTTCTTAGGATCTCTTTTAACAAGATAACTTGGACGATGTCGTTGCCTTCTTCATCGTTGTCGTTTGCCGGGCATCCTTGTGGTTTTTGGTGGAACATCTTTGATAATTATATCACAACGTGAATGACTCAATATACCTAAAAATGCTGCTAACGGAGATGGTCATCAAGGAAGTGGAGGGTGATGATGAAGACTTGATGGCCGCACTAGAGGGGGAAGGAGATCTTCCGCCAGCGGAAGAAGGCAACGAACCTCCAGCAGCAGAAGAAGAGCCCACTGGGGATGAACCAGTTGAGGAGCCTAACTTGTCACCAGAGGATGAAGTCATGAAGGTTGCAACTGATCTCTTGGAGACTACCCAAGACATTCCCACAATACTCAAAGCGGTGAAAGCGACAATCCAAAACGAGTACAACACTCTCGATGTTGCTTTCGGAGTGGTTGACAAACTGAAGTCTCATGAAACCATGGCACTAAGAAACGTTGGATCAAGACTAGAGCAGTTCCTCAACGTAGAACCATAATATCTATCTACATGAAAATCTCAAAACAACAACTACAAACAACGATAAGACACCTTGTAGTGGAACGACTGTTGAAGGAGTATGGTTCTGAGTCTGGTATCACAAACCTGACTGCCACCAAGAGACTAGCCATCAGAGCACAAGAAGCTGCACTAGACTTTGAAAAGACGATGGTCAAAGAACTAGAGCTGATTGATCCAGACGAGATGGACGGAATGTCACAGAGGATATACCTTGATGCAACTAAGGTGATGGGGGCTAAGGTAAGAGATGCTGTGTTAGACGCGGTTAAAGCCCTGACTGCTCTCCCAAAGAAACAACAAGACGAAGAACTACCTTCATCATCATCATCATCGTCTCCTCCATCGGTTTAGACATTTTTTCTGTTGCTGAGTACATAGACAGTGAAAGAAGTCTATGCAAAGCAACGACGAACAAGATAGAGAACTAAAGAACGCAGTGTTTGCTGCCAAGGCAGCGGCAGAGAACACTGCAAGATCCCCACAGCAATCCTCACCATTAGACCTGGAAGTGCCGGTTGAGGTAGTTCCTCTGCCTTCCAAGGGTCTCGTGTACTCAGAAGATTCTCCGCTGTTTAATCAAGAAACGATAGACATCAAAGCCATGACAGCCAAGGAAGAAAACATCCTGATGTCAAGAGCCCTTGTCAGAAAAGGAACAGTCATCACAGAACTTCTACGAAGTTGTTTGATGGATAAACGCATAGATGTTGATTCTATGTTATCTGGTGATAGAAACGCTATCATGGTTGCCATAAGGATTACGGGATACGGGAGTGACTACACGACAAAAGTTACATGCCCTGGCTGTGACCAGACGTTGGACTTTACGTTCGATCTCAGCGCTCTTCCAATCCGGGAACTAGACACAACCAAAGTCAAACAGATAAAGTTTGGAGAGAACCTGTTTGAGTTCACTCTTCCCATGTCAAAGAAGGTTGTTGAGTTCAGATTTCTAACCGGGAAAGACGAAGCCCTTATTCTTGCAACCATAGAAGGGAAGAAGAAACGAGGACTCCAGAACGACGAGGTTGTCACCACAAGACTAACTTCTTGTGTTGTGTCGATCAACGGAGAGACAGACAGAAACCAGATCACTAGGTTTGTGTCAAACATGAGAGCGGGAGACAGTCTCGGACTGCGTAATCACATAGACTCCAATGAACCATCGGTGGACATGTCGCAAGAGTTCACTTGCAACAACTGTGGACACCAGGAGGTGTTGTCAATTCCGCTAGGAATTTCATTCTTTTGGCCTGGACGCTCAGGCTAAGGTTAACGTTCTCCTCGAACCAGTCTTTTTGTTGATGTACTACATGGGTTTCACATGGGAGTCATTCGGCATGGGACCGTTGCCAACAGCATATAGAGCCTGGTTTATCGAGAGAATCAACAAAGAGATCGACAAAAGCCAGGAACACGGGAGTGATATTCCCACCAAGGGAGCACACCACAACACCCCTGATATGAAGTCACTGATGGGGAAATTCAACCATTTCAACAGAAATCCAAGAAACCAAAGACCCAGCTAATCAAACAGACCGAGTTTGGTCTGTACAAAAGATTTCTTAACCACCACACAGCGTAGTGAACAAAAAAAGAAGATACCATGTCGCAAGGGTTGGACTACGTTGGTAAGCCCATCCTGTTGAGCCCAAGATCACAGAGGCCAGCATGAACATAAAAGATTCTTTTATGTTTCTGTCAGCAAACCCATCTTGTCGAGCCCAAGATACGCACACCCAAAGTCCCTGACTCTTCCAGTCATCAACAGCTCTTCTCTGAACACTTCCAAACTTACAGTGAACGGTTTCAAGAACTCGTTCGGATCTAGGTCTAACTCTTGTTCTTGTGTGCATTCAATGGCAAGAAACATGTGTCTGATCCCAGATGAGTATGGGGAGTAGTGTACTGACGCAAGATGGATCATCTTACCGGAGAAACCTGTCTCTTCTCTTAGTTCTCTGGTTGCTGCCTGTTCTGGTGGTTCATCTGGTTCCACGGTTCCACCAGGGAGTTCTATCTGAACTGACTCAGTGTTGGCTCTGAACTGTTTGACAAGTACCACGTCTAGGTTAGAAGATGTTAAGGCCAAGATACAAACGCTGTCTTTGTCCTTGTCGATGAAATACTTCTCCACAAGGCCATTGGGCAACATGAACTCTTTCCTGACAGTCTTTGTCGGTTTGAAGTTCAGCAGTTTTTGGGATAGACGATGGAAGATAGCCATTTTTTTAGAAAGGAAAGTCCATGTTGGTGACAGTCTTGAACTCTTCTGCTGCTGTGTTCTTGTCGTTCAGTCTGTCAATCACATCTTGGATGGTAACTCCTGGTCTCTTGAGTTCATCATGAAACCGTTTGGCAGCAAACACTGCTTTCGCCAGTGCTTCCATCTCTTGCGGACTCCCCTTGATCTTGAAAGGGAGTGCTGCATCCTTGATGATCCAGGCAACCAAACTACCAAAAAACAGTTTTCCCATTGGGCTTAGGTTGAGCATCGTGTTGTTAGTTCCTAAATACTGACCAACTGTAATTATGGGCGTATGGCAACCGACCCAACGAAGAGTCCAGGGGTAGACAAGAGCCAAGCAGAGGCTTTAGCTGGACTTGTTACCGTGATGCGACAGTTGGAAACTCTCACAAAGAGCACGAACAATCAGTTTTTTGACTTCAGCAGAACTGTGATGGACGTGTCCAGCAGGATAACAACACTTGGAGGTGAAGCATACAAACTGAACCAGTTTGGAGAGGTGATAGAGAGAATCACCGGAAGAGCTGGGTTGCTAGGAAAGACTGTTGCTTCCCTTGAAACAGCGGTTGGACAACTTTCTAGCAGGGGCGCTCAGTTGAAGGTGTTCGGAGCTACTGCTCTGCTTGGATTCGGAAAGAGCTTAAAGATCAGTCTTGGGCTCACGAGTTCGCTGTTATCGGCAAGCAAGAACTTGATTGGAGTCTTGGGGCACGTCGCTGTTTCTATTCTCACTCTTCCATTCAAGATGTTGACTGGCCTGATCTCCATGGCAAGCTCTGGTGGGAGTAACGAACTACAGCAAGCACTTGAGGACATCAGGAAAGAGTTTGGTTATCTGAAGAAAACCTCTGGTGCTGCCATCATCTCCATGAGCCGGAGTATGAGAGGAGAGCTAGCAAACACGGGGTTGTCAGTTTATCGTGTGTTCGGTAACCTAGCAGAGAAACTGAAATACTTTACGGAGTATGCAAAAGCCCTTGGTCCTGTGTTTGACACCATGTACAAACATGTCGGAGAAGGAGGAGCAGAGGCTCTTGGTGCATTCAACAAAGCCCTTGGACTGACAAATGAAGGCCAGAAAGCACTTGCCACAAGAGCAATGTCCTCTGGGCAGACTATCAATGAACTAAACAGACAGCTCGCAAACTACTCTTATCAGTTGAGTGAATCCTTCGGCGTTACCATGAAGGAAGTGTCTCGTTCTGTTGGCGAGATGATGAACGACTTCTCTCACTTTGGACAACTCGGAGTCAAGGAGATGGCTCAGGTTGCTGTGTACACAAGGAAGTTGGGACTCGAAGTCAAGGCGCTCGGGGCAGTGATGGACAAGTTCCTGAACTTCGAAGATGCGGCAGAGGGTGCTGCAAGACTGTCACAAGCGTTTGGAATGAACGTTGATGCACTTCAGTTGATGAAAGCTCAAGACCCAGCACAAAAGCTGGACATGCTCCGAAAGGCTTTCTTCAGGACTGGAAGGTCTGTTGAGTCCATGACTCTCCAGGAGAGAAAGTACCTGGCTCAACAGACAGGCTTAGATGATGCTTCCATTGGCCTAGCGTTTTCGTTGAAGAACCAGGGAATGTCATATGACCAAGTTACGAAGAAAGGGGATTTAGCAAAGAAGAACCAGTTAACCCAGGCACAGGCACTTCAGAAACTAGCTGGTGCTATCGAAAGGATTGTCCAGTCGGGCAGTGACTCTGGCGGGTTTTTCGATCGGTTCTTCAAGGGATTCGCTACAGGAATCCGTTGGACTCGGGACTTTCGAAGAGTAATGATGAACCTTCGAAGAACTCTGCACATGACCAAGAGAGCAGGCATCGAGACTGGAAGAGCCTTTGTCCATGCATTTCCTGGTGTCAAAGAGTTCTTTGCTGGCTTGGCTGGGTTCTTTGATCCAAGTCGATTCCGAAGGATGTTGCGTGGAGTCGTAAACTCTTTCAAACAGTTCTTCAACGACGTGGCAGGGAACAGACCTGGGTCTTTCCCCGACTTACTGGAAAGACTCAAGAGAACGTTCTTCAACTGGTTTGATGCAAACAGCCCGGCGGGAAGAAAGTTCCTGGCGGGAACCAAGAAGATCCTTGGTGCCTTTGCCTTGATTGCCAATGGAGTGCTCAAGACTGCGATTGAGGGGCTTACTAAGGGGATTCAGTTCATCATCGGCGTGTTGTCAGGACGCATCTCATTGACCGGAGCACTGAGTGCTCTTGGAGAAGGTGGTGGGTTCCTGGGCGTGTTGTTTAGCAAACTGATGGACGGATTAGAACCTCTTGCCAAAAACTTGTGGACAGCCCTCAAGAAGTTGTTCCAAACCGTGTTTGACAAGTTGAAACCTGTCGTGTCAGACATCTTGAAGTGGTGGCTCTATGCCATATTCTCTCAAGCTGTGTTGGTGGGAGCACTCAGAGGGTTTGGCGCTGCACTTGCTGCCGCTGCGTCTGAGAGTATTCTTGGAGCCTTGAAGAAAACTCTGTTCACCAAGGCAACAACAGAAGCAGTGAACAGCATGGCACAGACAGCAAGCCAGACAGCGGCGGTGCCAACCAGAGGAGTTTCGGCAGCCGTTGGTGGCGTGGAGCAAGTAACAACCGCTGCACAGAGTTCCAAGGTTAGCAGAAGTGCTATTCCAAAGTTGTTGGGAATCACCGCAGTGATCGTCATAGCAATCATGGCTTTGTTGTATGCCATCAAAGACATGGCTCTGTTCATCAAGGACAACGACATAACCTTGTCCATGATGGCTTCTACGGTCATGGCACTTGGAGCAACAGCGGGAATCATCCTTGCGGCAGCAGGAACAGTAAAGATGGTCACTGCCGCAAGAGTGTCAGTTGCAGACCTGAAATCAATGCTTGGAGCCTTGGTTCCACTGGGAATCGTGGTGGGAGCAATGATCCTAACTGCATGGACGATGTTGTCAGTTATCAAAGCAAAGAGCGTAACAATGGAGATGGCAATGAAAACTGCTCTTGTCATGGCCGCTGTCTCTGCCGTGTTCCTTGCTGCTTCTGGGGTTGCCGCGATTGCACTCTTTGTTGGAACCGCTGTTGTTGCAACGAAGGGACTAGGTATCGCTGCTATCATTGCTGGATTAGTTGCTCTTGGGGTAGTTGTGGCAGCGATGATTGTTTCGGCAGAGTCTATCGCTCTGAGAATTAACAGATTTCAAGCTGGTCCTGGTTTCGCAGAGAAAGCCACGGCTTTCATCGGTCTCATCCGAGCTATTGGTGAGTTTTCTAGGGGCCTCGGAAGTATCATGTCCGCGGTTACACCAAGCATCATGGAAGTAATCGGTTCTGCTTTGTTTCCTTTTGGAAAGAGCCCATCAGAAAGAGCAAAGGAAACATTCGGAAGAATAAGAGAAATCATTGATGCAATCGGCGGGCAAATCACGTCCATCATCAACACGATCATGAGGCATGCCCAAGAAATGTCTCCCGAACAGGTCAGAAGAGGAACCGTTATTGCTGAAACGCTCACCACCGTAGCTGACTTGGCTAGGGCATTAAGCCCAGCCCTGGAACACATTCATGATCCGATGGACTTTAGGATCTTCAAGTTGTTTGAGCCAAGTCAGACTGCTCATATTCTAGCACTTGTCCAGAGTCACATCAGTGTCATGGTCTCCAGTTTGGGTACAGTGATGGCTAATATCAGACAAGCGCTGTTTTCATTGAGCAGTGCGACTTTGTCAGATGACTTGATCAGAGCAACCAAAATTTTTGTTGTCACCCTCAAAGCTGTGACTGACTTTGCCAAAGCAATCATACCAACTCCAGAACTGATCAGGGCCATGAAAGGAGCTGGTGGGCCTTCGTTGACAGCTATAAGTTCTGTCATGCTAACAACTATTGGGACTTTGATAACGGGCAACTTGTTCCAACGACTAGGAGAATATACCAAAACTGTGGTTGAACAGCTTCGTGGTTTGTCTGATAGAGACGTGGCCAAAATCAGAGTGTTGATGCCACTTCTTACGAGTGCTTTTTCTGCATTGACATCCGTGGCATCCCTTGTTTCAACAGCTCTGGCTTCGCAGCCAGAACAGTTGCACAATCTACCAGCTTTGAGGCTGGAGGATAACGATGCAATCACTAGCAGACTAAGGGCAACTCAAAGTATCACTCGAAGCCTGGAAACGTTCCTCCCCAACGTCATCACTTCTTTGAGTGCAATACCGCTCTCCGCTGGAATTGCAAGTGGGTTAGCCGGAAAAACCAAGGCATTGACTCTCATCTTTGGTTTGTTGTCCAGAGTTGGAGAAATATATCGTGGCTTCTCAGTTGGAGATAGGCTTCATCCAGGAATCGTTTATGATGCAGTTAGCTCCATTGCCCACGCTACCAAGTGGTTGTTCGATCCGGCAGACGGAAACTCGAAAGCACTCCGGGCAGGTTTAACTGGCCTTGGGACTCTTCCGCCAATTCCAAGAGATGTTGGACCAAAACTTGAAGTGATCAAGAACATGTTTCAAATCCTGAAAGACATCACGGAATCGACTCAAGGGATAAGTGACATGACAACCAGAGCAAATGACATGGCAGAACAGATCAAGGGAAACACTATTACAAGAATTGTCACATCCATTCGTGACATGGTCACAGAAGTCAACCGGGTGTCTGAAGAACTGAACGGAATCACTGTCCCCAACTTGAACATTGGCCTGAGAAGACTAGCAGCAGACGTAGGACTGGGTGAAACCGGGAACCTAACGATCAGACATCGAAACTTCAACGTAAACGTAAATGTGAACGTAACAATAGACTCCAGGGACCTCCATGACACCCTCGTGGTCACAGCAAGGAATCCAGCACTTACCAACAGACCAAGACTAGCAACAAACTAACACGATGACAAACATTAAAGACAACATCTTCAACTCAGACGAGTTTCAACAGGTTCTCAAACTTATTCCAGAAGGGGACGAGAAGAAGAAACTGTTGGAAACATTAGAATCTTTGGTCAACGACTTTCACACCAACATTCTCCTCCCCATTGAAAACACTCAATCCCGCTAATTACGGCTGTGCCACGAAGATTAGCAATCTCTGAAAAAGACCGTCTTGTCATCATTCTTGAAAACTCAGGAGAGAACGAGTCCATCGTTGCTGATCACGATGACATCACCCAAGACACCAGGGACAGACTTGGGGACTATGTTTCGAGCAAGACAAAGAGAGTAAATGAGTTTCCAGTTACAAATGGTGGTTCAACTCCAACCTCTCTCAGAGACACTCAAGGCAATCCCGTTGGACCAACGAATCCATTTGAGAATGGACAAGTACCGTACACAGTCAGGTTCATTGGAAATCAACGGGGAAGAACCTTGCTGGCTTCATCCAACAACTCTTCTAACAGTGGACAACTAGACCTGGACAACGATCCCTTCACCATCAAGAAGGGAAAAACATCAGTTCCTTCTGGTGAATCACTGGAACAAGTGTACAAGAATATCGAGGAACGAGCCGATGACTCCAAGTTTGCAACTCGTGTGTCAAAAGTCCTTGAGCAGAACAATGAACAAACAAGTTCCAAACAGTTCACTGCCAACCTCATCAACAACGATGACACAAATCACTCTCCAGGAAGAGTCCAGAGAAAGCTAGGTGTTCATTCCCCAAGAAAGTTTCCAGACACAGAATCTCCAGTCCAAAACAGTGTTTTGAAGATGAAAGAACTCAAGAAGATCGGACTGTGGATGATGCTCCATGCTTCTGGTGAGGTATCGGTCCCAACTGAGCCGGGTTTAACTGAGTTCATGACTAACCTAGCACCAGGAGTTGCAAGACTTGGGCAGCAAATTCCAACATCTAGGTTCAGTGCGGCCAATGTGTACAAAGACGCGCATCCAGAAGCACTCCACCCAAACAACAACCAGGACAACGGAAGTATCAAGTCATATGGAAACGTGAACAACTATGCAGCAACATTTGCGGGGTTGACTTCTACTCCATCTGTTGTTTCAGCAACCTTGTTGATCCTCACTGTCGGTGGACTACTGAAAGCTGTTGCTGCCGTGTTTGGTTCAAGCAAGAAACCAAAGAAAGCTCTGTCTGGAACCCCCGAGGACAGAGCCAAGAGGCTTGGTGTCAGTAGTTTGGTGGACAACAGTAGTAGTGGCCTTGGAGCGATAACTTCTGCTCTTGGTTTATCCATAAACATTGCAGACACCAAACACAGTTTCCTGGCGTGTGTGAGCCGGGGAGTGAACGTGTTCTTTGGGATGACATCAACCGGCTCTAGCTTTGTTGACTTAACTTCAGTTCAAAACGCAACCGGCATGATCGGTAGGATCAGTTCAACTCACGGGTATTACAACACAATCTTGAGAACAGTTATTCGAAGTGCCACTTCTCTGGTTCTTCCTGGTGCTTCTGCTCTGACAAACATCATTGAATCGCCTCCAACAAGAGACCAGTCGTTGCTGATTGAAGATGTCAAGTCAGTCGCGGACACAGTGAATCCACTTAGCATTGCCAACAAGATCAACAGTTCTTCAATGTTGAAGTTCATGAACATCCTGGCCCAGATAGGTGACATCGCTCTTGGCATAGAAGACGTAGACTCACAGTTTGACACGGTTGGTGCTCTGTCAGTCATCGACATGATCAAGGAAACACTGCCAGGAAAAAGAGCACTTAATCCTGGTGTGTTGCAAGCCAAGAGCAGGTTGTCCGATGGAACCCTGTCTTGGAAACAAGGTTCTCCTAAGTCGATGTTCATTCTCCCCCCACAACTGCTTGGGGTAGCAGACAGGTTTGGACACAACAAACAGAGTCACGTAATGCAATCTCTGGCAATGGGAGGGGCAGCAGTTGTTGGAGAGATAAACAACGTTCGTGGAGACGTTGTTGCTTCGTCACAGAACAGTCTTACGAACAGCAACAAACGAATCAAAGCCGAGTTGGTAAAGGAACTCGAAGACTACCTTGAACAAGACTACATGCCATTCTACTTCCATGACCTGAGAACAAACGAGATAGTTTCATTCCATGCGTTCTTGGAGAGTGTGTCTGATGGCTATGACGTTCAATACAATGAGTCAGAAGGCTTCGGGAGGGTTGATGCAGTCCAGGTATACAAGTCTACGAAGAGGTCTGTGTCTCTGTCGTTCAAGCTAGTATCAACAGGGGATGAAGATTTTGACCAGATGTGGTTCAAAGTCAACAAACTCGTCACCCTCGTTTATCCGCAGTGGAGTAAAGGAAGACAAGTAAGTTTCGGTCAAAACAGGTTCACTCAACCGTTCTCTCAGGTTCCATCTGCGTCACCTCTTGTAAGACTCAGGCTAGGGGATTTGCTCAAGACAAACTACAGCAAGTTTGCGGTTGCGAGACTGTTTGGGATCTCTAATGATGCCTCTGATTTCAACCTGGAGAGAATGAACCAAACTTCAACCTCAGAACAGTCAACGTTTACAAGTCAACAACGAGTTGTTGACAGAATAGTTGAGTTGCAAACAAGGATGGTAGCCGGAAACTGGCAGGATGGAGACTATGCTTTCTTGTTACCAAATGCTAACCCAACAAGTGGGTTAACGGCTGTGGGCGAGCGGTACTTGAGTGACCCACAACCAAACCCAGTGACAAGGTCTATCCCAAGAATCCCAGTCAGACCAGGGGCCAACAACAGAACGACTCCTGAAGGTGAACTTCTAATTCACTACGACACATCGGTGATAGTCAGACAAGCTACGTTAACAGATGATCCTAGCCATGTGCTGGTTGGAGTTGTCAACCCGAGAGATGGTCAGTCTGGAACGTTCAAAGTTCCAAAGACAAAACTTAGGAAGGACGATGTGTTTGTTGTCAGAGAGGCAAGAAGAACAGTTCCCGGTGATCAGTCTGCAAGACCCGCAGAAGACACAACCACAACGCAAGCGGTTGATGCTTTCTTGAATGAAAGACAAAACCCTATCTTCAAGGCTTTCGCCTCGACGAAGGGAAGAGGACTTGCTGGGTTCATCCGATCTCTAAAATTCGACCTTGCACAAAGCACATGGAACACTGAGTCATTTTCTTGTAGGGCTCCCAAGATGATGAAAGTTGACATAGAGTTCATCCCAGTTCATGACTTGCCTCCCGGAATTGATCACAACGGGTTTAACACGGCTCCAGTTTACAACATCGGAAGGACCATGGCTCCATTCGGTTATGACGAACAACAGACGTTTGAAACACAAGCAGCTAGCTTTGGGGCGAGTAGGAAACAGTTGGGCAACATAAACAGATGAGACGATACAACAGAACACCAGTTATTGCCGGAGAAACCAAGTATGGTACATCCTATGTCATTCCAGGTATCCGAGAAAACATAGCCAACGGAAACATTCGTGTTGAGAGAATGGTCCTTCAGGAAAAACAGAGATTGGACACTCTTGCAGGTAGATTCTATGGTGATGGAAGACTGTGGTGGCTCATCGCGATTGGTTCTGCAATTGGATTTGCTCTCCAGGTTCCGCCTGGAACCTTGATTACAATCCCCAACCTAGAAGACGTAGCGGGATACGTGGGAGGCTAGGTCATCGTGTCTAGTCGTGATTTTGACGCAGTTGTAGACAAGGTGGCGCTCGCCCAGTCTGTTGCCAAGCTGTCTCCGTACTTTCAACTTAGCACAGCTAGAGACCTAGCTGAAACTCTAGCTCTACAGGCAATTCAGGGATTTACCTCCACCATTCCAAACGAACAACTGAGACCTCCGAGAGAGATCACAAACCTGATCAAACTTGTGGTTGATACCTCGGATGGTGCCTTAACAACTGCAAGACTAATAGAAAAACTAGGACAATCACTTCAGGGATCTCCAGATAACACAACGCTGGCTCCAATGGAAACCCGAGACAACACAACATCCCGTGGGGCTTCTACCAGGACTGTTGTTGGAAACAGGCTCGCATCCATCATAAAGATATTCTATGCCAACATCCAGGGGGGAACACCATATCCGTTTTATGATCCATCAATGAGTCTAGTGTTGTCTCAGCCAGAGGGCCAAGGAACCATCATCAATGGCACTCCGTCAAATCCAGACAAAGAACACCCTGGACTATCTGTTATTCAGATAACCAACTGTCAGGTGATGCCAGCGGGAAAGAACATCAACGCAATCACGCTGTTCCTGAACGGTTTACCTTCTCTTGAGTTGTCCAGGGCTATTCCATTCGTCAATGTTCAGTTCTTCTTTGGGAGAGACGCTACTGACTTTGCCGGAAGACTACAGTCCATGTCTCTGGTCAAGTTCCTAGAGGGCGGTATAAGCGTAGGAGCAAACGGAGTTACACGTCTGCTTGTCGATGCAAACGTTGTTTCAGGCTCCATTGAAGGACAGAGAGATGTGGGCGTGTTGAGCACGGCAGGGATGGAGTTGTTCTGTTCTCCACAAACACTCGTGAATGCCAATGAATCCTACAACAGAGAGAACAGAACTGTTCCCGTCTTAGATCCGTTCCGTCCATTCATGACATTCAAGAGGCTGAACATAGACATTGCTCCTGCTGCTGGGTTGATGTCGTACAAGACAGCTAAGCTGGAATTCGTGCTTCATGATAGATCACGACTTCACGAGATAGCAGACTTCATCAAGCCAGACCTCTATGGAACCACTGAGTTGTTGTTGGAATACGGCTGGAATCATCCTGATGGATCTAGCTCAGATAATCCATACGGAGTGTTGATCAACGGGATGAGATCAAGAGAAAAGTATGGAATCAGGAACATGAGCCTGAGCATGGATGATGCCGGGCAAGTGAACGTCACTCTCGACTTGTTCATGAAGGGAAGCAATGAGTTTGAAACCGAAACCATTGCAAGTGAGGAACGAGGAACTGGAGACATCCTTAGAGACATTGAAAGACTTGCGAGAACTGTGTCTGCTTATGAGAGAAGAGTGTTTCCTGGCGGAACCAACGCACAACCACAAGAAGGAAGTAGTCATCATACAAGAGAGATTCGTGGAACACAGATCCTAGCGACTGCTGCTGATTATCGAGGACAACTGAGACTCTCTCCTGAAATCTTGACAAATCTCCAGAACCTACAAACAGACTTGACTAGGGGATCTGGCAACAACAACCGAAACGTACAAACACTGGTTGGCGCTCTCCGACAACTTTACAACACAAGGAACAGCACGAGAGGTGGAGGTGATGAGTCTGCGTTGACACGGTTGAGTTACACAACTCAACGATCTATTGAAGAACGACTCCGAAGAGCAGTAACAGGAGGAATACGCTCTGATGGATTCTTGCCACACTCTCTTCCCACAAACAGTGTCAACAACAGGATAGACAGAAACCTCAGAAACCACAATGCGAACACTCCAGCATCTCGCGGAGGAACTCTCCCTCCGTCCGTTACACCAAGGCCCGTGGATGCAGCCCTTCTAGCCCTTGCCCCCGTGATCTCACTGGGAAAACTCTTGACTGTGTTTGTTGGACAGCCTCTTGCTTTAACGAAGAAGTACGATGATGTCCAACTTGTGTTCTATCCGTTCAACAAATATGCTGGGGCTGCCAACACGTACAACATCTCACAGTTCGTGGTAGACACCAACTACTTTGTCAGACAGTACACAAGATTCAGAACAGAGAATGCTAGTCGTGCTGCCAACATGACCTTGAAAGACTTTCTTGGATTTCTTGCTTCAACCATTCTCGATGACCCGGCAGCAACCATGTACGGTATCTCCAGTGCCTATGAATTCGTAAACAACAGGACAACTGGAGAACAAGAAGTCACCGGAAGAGGAAACCAAGTAGAGTTTCAAACAACGATGGAGAATCTTCTCCGCAGACTCACTCCTGATGCCACTTTCAAGATGCCTCAAGTAGACTTTTACATTGAGTGCGTTCCAGGAAAGACAGTTAAAGAAGGCGAAACTACTTCAAGTCTTGTTAACCAGTCCATTCTTCGAATTCACATCTATGACAAACAATCTACTCAATATGACACCCAGGCAAACCTTCTTGCATCCAGTCGTGATGATGTCCTTCAGTCCATCGGAACGTTGCCTTTAGAGGTTCAAGAAGGAAACGAAGGCATCATCTCAAGTTACCGTGCAACTGCCTCTGCCATCATCTCCCTTGCCGAAAGCGAAAACCTGATCGAAAAAGTTCATGGTCCAGGAACCAACAGAGCGTATCGAATCAGACAGGGACCAGAACGAATCAAAGACTTTATCAAACGCACGATGCCTTACATTCTTTACGGTGTTCAAGGTACTGCCATCAAGGGTGCGGCCACGCTTTCCACACAACAAGATGCTGCCCTTTCCACTGTCAACATGCTTCGAAGTTTCCGTGCTGGACCACTAGAACCAAACGGTGAACAACCCGGCGGACTACCTCTGTCTATGATTCCTTGTGAACTAACTCTTACCACTTGGGGTTGCCCACTTATTGACTTCGCTCAACAATTCTTTTGTGACTTCAACACTGGGACTACCGCAGATAACATTTATGGAGTTATCAATCTTTCGCACAGGTTTGAAGCCGGTGATTTTGTTTCTGAATTAAAGCTGGCTCCTCTCGATGCATATGGCAAGTACAACTCAATGATGGAACAAGTTAACCACGCAGCAAACAGGTTAGCACCAAGAACATAACTCTTTTAACCAAGACTCGCAACAATCGACATCACGACATGCGATTTTGTATTCACAGGGAAGTTCTCGGTACTCCGTGGCACGTTGTGTTTGATAGCCAGACACAACAAGTCAACAAAACCGAAACCATCCCACAACAGCAAGAACTCGTCTTAACTCACGAAACCATTGAAGAACTAAGCAGGCTATACCTCGTTCAGTTCCCCAAGTTCCCCTCTCCTGCTTTTTTAACTTTGTTTCAAGGGCTCGTGAAGACAACCACCGCCAGAGCTATACCCTGGTGCTTGTGTTTGCCACATAAGGCTCTGAGAAAAGCTGTAATTACGTTTGCGAGGGAGTGTGACAGGATACTGTGTTCCGAGATAGGAAGCCTTGATTACTGGAACCAAACATACAAGCCAGCAAACAAGATACTAACACACATACACCTATACCCCCTGACCCTGAAAGACCAGAGTAATAAGAAGGGATACAAGAGGAACCTAGCTAGCAACTCTTCTATCAGGTACTCTAGGATAGAGACAGTCACAGGGAGGCTAAAGGTAGTCTCTGGGCTTGATATACAGACCATGAAAAGGGAAACAAGGGACTCCTTTAGTGAGTCCCTTTTGGGTTCCTTATGGGAACTAGACTACAAGTCACTGGAGCCAAGGGTGTTACTGGCTCTTAAAGAGCCTAGAACAGAAGCTATCCCAGAGGACATCTACGAACACATAAGAAAAGAACTGGAAACAAAAGCTTCAGAGAAGGCATCAAGAAAGTGGTTCTTTCTGAGATGTTCGGAGCATCTTCAAGAATAATGACGCTTGACCGCGTTTTAGAAAATGGTTCTGTAATTAGTACAAAAAATTTCTCCTTTGAGGTGATACATACGCCTGGTCATACACCTGGTT
>ERZ1292629.513-Hain-H43-01um-R1-513-length-42471-cov-6_pt1 | contig 42471 bp, 55 predicted proteins | sample MGYA00564399_ERZ1292629 | MGnify/ENA primary metagenome ERZ1292629 (study PRJEB36523, sample SAMEA6512636) | groundwater metagenome | collected 2019-01-08 | study: AquaDiva: Metagenomics assemblies of 32 groundwater samples
GCTAATTTTTATAATGCACATATCCAGACTATTGCTAAACGAGCAAGACGTGAAAATTGGGTTGATTTGAGAAAGTTTACACAAGAGGAAATATCAAAGAAAACGGAAGAACGGCTTAAAGAAATGCAGATAAAAAGCCTTTCCGAAGTCAATGCAGAGAATTATAAGATCGCTAGTGCGGTGCAGTCGACATTCTTGAAACAGATGCAAGATGGCAAAACTTCCATTTATGCCGGTGATGCTTTGGCATGGAGTAAGTTGAAACAAGAGATTAGTGAGAAGGTTTCTGGTGTCGAGGATGATTCTGGAACACTAGATATTAACATTCATACGATAAACGAAGGTGTCCAAATTGACTACATCAATAGACTTAGAGAGTTTAGAAAAGTTTGCAATAGTGCAGGCAAATAGTTATCGAAAGCAGTTATTGAATTCAGCACCTACGAGGAATACACTCCATGGCTGGATTCATACAGTATTAGATGTATATATCCCACGATATTCAATATGCCAAGGGCATGTCTCGCCATACCAATACTTTTCTGACAGATATTTCAATGATAAGACAAAGACAATCGGATGGGCTTGTCGCACAGGGGGGAAGTCGTTTCTGACTGGACTTGACTGTTGGCTAAAAGCTAGGTTTCAGGCTGGCTGGTCAGCTAATATTCTTGGTGGAAGTTTGGATCAGTCTAAAAAGGCATACAAAGCTACTCAGTATTTTTGGGGTAAGACTGCTGATATTGGTGGATATAATGTGCTTGTTAAAGAACCACTTATAAGTGAGACAACATTTAAGAATGGATCATCTTACGGCATATCAACTGCAAGCACAAGATCAGCACACGGACCGCACCAAAACGAATTATGTCTTGATGAAGTAGACGAAATGGATATTGACGTGCTGAATGCGGCATTAGAACAGCCGCAGTCGCTAAATGGGCATCCGGCGTCTTGGCATTATACATCTACCCTACATCGTGTAGGCGGGCTAATGTCTGATTGGGTAGACAATGGAGAGGCAAGAGGATATACTTTATATACGTGGTGCAGTTTAGAGACTATGGAAGGGTGTTATGACTATTCATGCTCTACCTGCATAATTGACGAATATTGCCAGGGACGTATGAAAGGCATTATGGAGATAGCAGAGCAAGAACAGATAGAAAGCGGGATTATTGATAAGGGCGATAGGGCTATACTTGGATTTAACTCAGTTGATGATATAATTAGTAAAATACGCAATGCTCAAATGACAGAAGGATCAGGATTAACTGCACAGTTGAAGCCATTAGATGTTGCGGCAGATTTGTTCTGCAAGCGCCCTTCACGCACCGGGCTTGTCTATAAAGAGTTTGATAGGAACAAGCATGTCGTCAGTGAAATTAAAATAGGTGAGGATTGGCGTAAGTATAGAACATTTGACTTTGGGTTATCATCTCCCTGGGTATGCCTTTACATAGCAGAAGACCATCAGGGAAGGGTATATATCTATGATGAGATATACGTGATTGGCAGGACAACTAATAACATGATTGCTAAAATGACTGATGGGATAAAGTATGATATGAACATTGCCGGTCCCGCACATGCAAGCGATAGAGCTATACTTGGGGAACATGGCATTATAACAGTGCATCCAAAAAAGATGGATATAAGAGATGGCATACTATTTACTAAGCAATTATTAGCGGACAAACTTGATGGCAAGCCGGGTCTGCTGATAGATGGCAAGCGATGTCCAAACACAGTATTTGAATTCGAGAAAGGGTATCGCTATCCTGATAATGTTGTATCAGAGAAGCCAGTTGATGAGAACGATCATGCTATGGAAGCATTCCAGAATTATGTCAAGGCTAAGAGATATGGCGGAGCCAGGCAAACAGTGGGGGTTTATGCTTGATTCGGAGGAGGGTTTCAATTCCTTATAGGTATTCTAAAAACTGAACCAGGGGAGGATAATTAATGAAAGTATTTTATCACAACGATAACGATGGTAAGTGTAGTGCGGCGCTTGTATATCGGCATTATAATGTAGACCCGCCAGATGTGGCATCTGAAATACCTATTGGCTTTAATAAAATGGATTATGGTATGCGTTTTACATTAGAAGATATATCCAAAGATGAGAGGGTTTATATTCTTGATTATTCCATTGAAGTCAATGAAATGAAGGAATTGTTAAACATTACTTCAAACGTTGTTTGGTGCGATCATCATAAAACTGCTATTGAAAAATATGATGATTTTCTAAATGGTTTGGTAAGGAATCAACAGATTATAGAAGGCGGGCGTAACATCAATTATGCTGGTTGTGAATTGACATGGTTTCATTTCCATAAAAACGATCCAATACCAGAATTTGTAAAGTATATCGCAGATCGTGACTTATGGAAATGGAAGTATGGCGATCTTACCAAACATTTTAACGATGGACTTATACTGCGAAATACAACTCCTAGTTCCGAGATATGGAATGACAAATATGTAGATGCTGTTATTCAAGAAGGGGATGTAGTTTCCAGAGCAAAACTTGTCTTATCTCTTGAACAACTTGAAGAGCGTGGATTCTGGATAACGTTTCATGGTTATAACTGTTTTGCAATTAATTCTGATATAATTAGAGGTTCGGAATATCTTGAAATGTCAGAACCCGATGCTGATATATGGATGGTATTTAAATTAAACCGTTCAGCCCTGAATCCCAATTTGTTCAATGAATTATATTTTACAGTAAGTTTATACACAAAGAAACCCGAAATTGACGTATCAAAAATTGCTATGAACTATATGTTTAAAGGGAAAATAGGTGGCGGCCATAAAGGGGCATCTGGTTTCCAATCAAAAGGGCTGGATTTTCTTTTTGATCATATATAAGGAATATTGATATGTATTCTGTTTTAATTATTTAGTAGTAGAAAGAGGAGGGATAATGGATACGATAGCGAATACTATTAACGGATGGGTATTCGTATTCGGTGGGTAATTCACAAAAAGGGGGGCATGATAGTGGAAATACTAGGTCGGCATAGTTGCGAAAATATGAGGCGGATTGGGATTGAATTGCTACAATTAAGGCATGTATTAATGTATCAGCAGAATGAGGTATTGAGTCCTTTTCAGTCTTATCAAGTCGCTAAATATAACAAGTTGATAGTAGAAAGAGACAAAGAAAAGTCGTTAATGCCTGTCGGGCATACGGTTTTTGATTGCGTGGGTGATAGTTTGATATTTTAGAATATGGTAAAGGGGGTTTTAATACGAAAGTACATGTTTATGTAAAATCAATAGGGAAGTCATTTGATATTGATATTGCAATTTCAGATGATCAAAAATTAAACCAATTCATTGGTTATATCGAGGCTTACGATCCAAAGGTAGTTTCAGATATGATTGAATTTGTGGAAAATAATGGTCACAAATGCAAGAATTGTTTTCGTGAAATCGAATTGGTAGATAGGGAGAACAGTCAATGTTGGTTACATAAAAATATGCCATATTGGGCATGTTTTAATAATGCACCTGATTCGCCGCATGCTGAACCAATGCCAAAAACAATGTTAAAAGATGAATCATTGATTGAGTTTGTGGGTGAAAAAGCAGACATTGTAGATCAACTCGTAATGTGGAATAGGGATGTACCAAATCCATTCATATCTTTAAGGTCAGATGGCACTATTGAAATATCAGACGAATTCGCAGAAGCTATCAAGGCAAAAATAATGCCAAAATGCGAAATTGCTAACGCTGATACGTTATCAGGGGTTATCAGAAAAGAATGAAAATCAAAATTAAAGATCCTATCTATCATGCTGAAATCTATCTCTTTATGTCTTCTTACGAAGAATTTGAGAAATATCTTAAAAAATACGATGCAAATTACAAAGATGATACTGACCATTACCATTTAGGAAAAGCTGTACAGGCATATATTACCAAAAATGGCTGGAGAACAAGGCATTATTATCTCTGGCTACGATCCTTCGACTTCTATGATAGCGATTGGCAAACCCTTGTACATGAAATTATCCATATCGCTCTCAGGGTCTTTGATATGAAAGGCATTGAAATAGTCAAAGACCTTTCTAATGAACCTTTATGCTATTATGTTGATTATTTGCTCTCTCAGTTCCTACATGCCATTAATAAAGCCAATAACCAACCACTTAAACCTTGTCAACCTGCTATGGACTATATGAAGGAGAACCTAAAAATCAAAAAAATATAAGGAGAGTTATGTTTGATTGCATTTCAGCTATTACTTCGGGTTTGTGTAAAGCAGATTGCTGTGGATGTTTCCAGATGAACAATGACTTGATTGATAGATTCAAAAGCCTATTCCAGTCGGAAGGCAAGCGTTTTCCAATAACTGAAAATCAAACAGCAATCATTACAGATGATCTTCACTGTGTGTTCCTCAATCGTAGCGATCTTCGTTGCACGATATACGATAGCCGTCCTGATGTATGCAGAAAATATGGAATGATAGAACAACTACCATGCCCTGTTTTTGATATGGATGGCGTCAAGAGGAACAGGGCCGGTCGTAGGCAAACACATAGAGCAATAAGCAAAGACTTTGACTTGTTCATGAGGCGAACCAAAGTAATGGGAAAAAGTTAAGGAGCTAATACAATGCTAGAAAGCAAATCAATACGTCTAAAAGTTAATGCTATGATGGTATGGGTAGGTCAATTAGAGCGGGAGTATCTATCTGGTAATAACAGAAACCAACCACATTTGATAGATGTCTGCGTTATAGACATGGGATCGCCCTTGTGGTTTACGCTTGAGTTATACTCATCTGGAACATCTGATATACTGCAAGGGTGGGATCGTAGATGGAAGAAGTTGAGAATATTCAAGATAGAGGATATTGTTGATATACACCAAAACTCATTGTCTTATGAGCCAGTTGACGAAAAAGCGTGGAAGTCGCGATTCCATGAGACGAACTTGAAGTTCAATTCGGAAAATACTGTTAGGCAAAGTAAGGGGAGATATGCGTGATTAGGGGAGGCAATACGCAGATGGTTATTCTTATTTATAACATATTTTTGGAAAAAATATTTAACTAAGGGCTGACAGGGGAACAAGAAGCGTGAAATATGAAGAATGAATATTTAAGGTTGCGTCATCCAGAGTTATATGACAAGTTAGTCAAGGTAGTTGATGAGATGGTGAATGTTGTGGATCAAGACGAGTATATCTCTGATTATTTCTTGTATAGCGCTACTGCCGGGCTGAAAATATCAGTAAAACATTTTGGTATTTACATGCGTGGAGTAATGTATGAGAATGTAGAGAGGGATTAGAGGATAAATAGGATGACATTTTAAGTCAACTTAGGTTGGATTAAACTATAAAGCGTGTTTTTAAGTCAGCTTAGGCTGAGTTACTCAACTATGTAATATGTGTATTGAATGTATTGAATGTATTGTTTGGTATAATCAATGATACTTGAAAAATAGCGGGGCTAATGAGTATTCTTAAAAGAAAGGGGAAACATGCTGATTGCATACAAATTTCGTATCTATCCGAACAAAGAATGTTCACAAAAGATAGATAAAACAATAGAAACGTGTAGGCGACTATATAACAGGTTGTTAGCTCAAAGGTTATCATATAATGATAATAATTCTCAGATATGTTGGGCATTATCAAATCCTATGGATAATGGCAATTTTTGTTGGGGATCGCATAGTTTACCATTAAGCAAGGTAAGTATATCAAGATATGATCAGCAAGTGTTTATTAAAAACTGGAAAAAGGATGATCCATATCTCCAATCGGTTTATTCCAATAACCTTATTAGTATTGCCATCAAGATAGATAATACAGTTAAAGCTTTTTATGCCAGATGTAAGAAAAAGCAGAAGGGGCTAATAGATGATGTAGGCGTGCCAAGATTCAAAGGGCGGGCGTTTTACAATAGTTTTACTTATGAGTCAGGACAGGGTTTTAAGTTAATAAAAGCAAGTTGCGGGCTATCGGGGATGGGGATGGTTACTGAACCAGAAGAACCGAGAAATTCTAACAAACATGATATTTTGCAATTATCAAAAATAGGGAATGTTAGAATAGTAAACCATAGACAGATGCAAGGCAAAATAAAGACATGCACGATCAAAAAGGAGGGCAGTGAGTATTATGCTGTTTTCTCTTGTGAACGTGAATTAGAACAGCGGACACCAACGTTTGATAGTGTTGGAATAGATTTAGGGCTAAACCACTTTATTGCTACGTCAGATGGTGATTTTGAAGCGGGGATAAAAACATATCGTGAATCTGAAAAGCTTATCGCTCATTTACAGAAATTAAAAGCAAATAAAGATCGAGGGAGCAGGCAATATAGGGAATTAGCAAGGATTATTGCCAAACAGCATTTACGAATCCAAAGACAACGGCTGTATATACTCAGGAACATAGTCGCAGAGTTATTGGATAAATATGATATTGTCTGCCATGAGGATTTACAGATAAAAAATATGGTTAAAAATAAACACTTATCCAAAAGCATAACTGATTCAAGTTGGGGTCTCTTTATCAATGAACTGAATAAGAAAGCGGAGATGATTGAGGGTAAAAAGGTTATCTCTGTTAATCCTCATAATACAAGTCAAGCGTGTAGTCGTTGTGGCGAGATCGTAAAGAAAAGCCTAGCTCAGAGATGGCATAGTTGTCAGTCTTGTGGCTTAGAAATTGATAGAGATATAAATGCAGCAATCAATATATTGCGATTGGGTGTAGGTGAAGATAAAGCAAATGAAGTACTGTCTGCCTATGATAAGGTATTTATACCAATAGAGCGACAATATAATCAACAAGGACAAATGCTAATGTTTGCCTGATAAAATAAGAAAAGCCTGTTCCAGGCTATTGCGGATAGGGGAGGTTGCAAACCTAGAAGAAGCAAGAAACCATCATAGATCATAGGGTTTCGGAACATACTATGAAGGTAGGAAACTCTATTTTTATCTGCACATAGATCACGCCCTCATTTGTTTCGGAACATACTATGAAGGTAGGAAACCCAAGTGTATGTAAGTGTATGGGGGTATATGTAAAAAGTTTCGGAACATACTATGAAGGTAGGAAACTCAAAACGAGGGTGCTGAGGATATGATTCGAGAATTGTTTCGGAACATACTATGAAGGTAGGAAACAGGGGGTGGAATAAATATTTCTTGACAAACATGTATAAAAACATTATAGTATTAATATAAATAAATTTTTTATTAGAAAAGCCTGTTCCAGGCTATTGCGGATAGGGGAGGTTGCAAACCTAGAAGAAGCAAGAAACCATCATAGATCATAGGGTTTCGGAACATACTATGAAGGTAGGAAACTCTATTTTTATCTGCACATAGATCACGCCCTCATTTGTTTCGGAACATACTATGAAGGTAGGAAACAGACTAACCTCAATGATAAAACAGCACTTCAGGACCGTTTCGGAACATACTATGAAGGTAGGAAACTTTCTGTATCGTCTCAAAGTACCCTACATGACAGTAGGTAGGCATGAATAGATATTCATACAGACAGTTCAATAGCATAACAGGTGCATATTGGTACTGTCTTTTTTTTTGGATAAATTTTTTATTAGAAAAGCCTGTTCCAGGCTATTGGGGATGGGGGAGGTTGCGAACCCAAGAGAACCAAGAAATTCAAATAGGGGTTTCGGGACATACTATGGGATAGGAAACGGAACAAAACAATGCCTACACATTTGACTATTCCACAATTCAGGGCTTGGGTAGCAGAAGCGGAAGCTAACCAGCGACTCAAAGACTATGATATTTATGAGAATTATTACTTGGGTCAGTTTTCAGAGATAACCTTACCTAAGCACATCAAGGATTGTATGTCTAGCGATGTAGCAGTCCACGCCAACTACTGCCGGGCAGTTATTGATACAAAGGTTCAGTACTTATGTGGTGAGCCAGTAGCGATAACTGTCGAGTCACCTGCCAACGAACCAACCAAAGCAAAAGAAGCAGAGAAATCATTATATCAAATATATAAAAACAACGGATTGATATACAGGAACACGCTAAAAGCCATTCGTATACTGAGCAAGAAGGGTGATGTGTTCCTTAAAGTCATCAATGACAATAAGCCTCCGACTAGGTTCTATGATAAGGTATTATCCAAACTAATGTTCTGGCGTAAGTGGGATGAGGATTATGCGAATAAACTCAAAGTCAGAGTAATTAATCCTTATTACGTCTACCCAAGGTATACAGATGATGACTATGAAGAATTAGATATGGCTATGATCAAGTATTACGAGATAGCTGATAATGGTGATAAGCAGTGGAGAGCGGAGGTCTGGTATCCTGATGTAGTGCAGTCATGGGAGCTTGTGTCAATAGGAACGCTAAATAATAATGAGATTATGCAGTGGAACTTTGTATCAGAGATACCAAACAAATATGGGTTCATTCCTATTGTGCATATAGCCAATACGATAGATGACAGAGAGTTTGGCATATCGGATTTGCACGATGTTACAGAGATACAGGATATATTTAACAAAACATTGACAGACTTGTTTTTAGTAATGGATTATCAGAGTTTTCAGAGGGTATTTATTGCAGGGGCGATGACAGCAGAGGGGAAACAGTGGGATATTTCGCCGGGTACAGTTACGGAATTACCTAATCCAGAAGCAAAGATAACAGTTATAAATCCATCAGCGATTGAACCATTGTTGGCTACGATAGAGATGCTCAAAAGTTCTATGTGCCAAGTATCACAGACACCAGAGATAGCATTAGGAAAAATACAGGGGGGCATCCCATCAGGTTATGCACTGCGTATACATTACCAGCCATTAGAAAACAAGGCAAATGAATGTCGAATCTTAATCAAGGATGGGTTCGAGGAACTCAACCAGATGATATTTATGATGTATGAGATAGACGGTCAAGGGGCTTATTCAGACTTATCATCAGAGATACATTTAAGGGGTGGCTTACCAATAGACAAACTGGCAATAGTTGACGTGCATACCAAGCAACTAGGTAATGGCACTATATCAAAAGAGACTGCCATGGAAGAAGAAGGCGTTGAAGATGTGGAAAAAGAACTAGGGTTGATACGTGCTGAGGAATATGATGTCTATGGTGATACAGGACAAAGGGCAAGGATCGAAGCAGAGCAACTACAAAACACGATAGCAAATATGGAATTGACTAAAGAGCCAGTGATACCAGAGGAATTAAATGGCAGGACGTAGTATCAGGAAAAAGACGAAACCAAAACGAATAAAGCGTAAACGAGAACGGCGCAGCGAAGAACGGAAACTAAAAAATGGCACTAACACCGTACGAGACACAACTAATGGCAGCTAGGTTAAGGCAACTTGTCTTAATAGACAATCAGGCTACTCTTATGGACAAGGCGCTGAAAGGGGCTTATGCTGACGTTACTAAGGCACTAGAGAACCTTGCAAGTGGTTCCACAGATACTATCAAGCCAGCACGATTAGCAGGACTGGAAAGAGAGTTAAATGCTATTATGGATAATACAATGAATACAGTCAATGATTATATTCAGAAGGACATATATCAAGCGGCACAGATAGCGACTGACGGCAAGATAAAGGCAGGAACAGCTATGTTGTATGATATATCACCAACAGCGGCACAGGCTATTCCTAGAGCGTTTACAGTCATTCCACAGATGGCAGTGCAGGCAGTTTTGGCAAGGACTTATGATGATAACAAGACGTTTAGTGATCGGATATGGGATTTGCGTAATCATTCCAAGACTGTTATTAGTGACACAGTAGCTAAGGGTGTTGCTCAAGGAAAGTCCGCTAGGAACATAGCAAAGGAATTAGAGCCATACTTAACAGGCGTGCTTGAGATACAAAAGGGTTTATCTGAGGAAGAACAAAAAGGATTTGAGATTATCTGGAAACAGATGCGCAGAAAACGAGGCGATTTGCGATATAATGCCATGCGTTTAGCAAGGACAGAGAATAACAACGCATATAGGGAAGCCAATATCTTATCAGCACAACAGTCGAAATGGGTAGAGGGTGTGAAGTGGAACTTATCAAACAGCCATCCCAAGCCTGATATATGCGATGTGTATGCAAGCCAAGACCTGTATGGTTTAGGCAGGGGCGTATATCCACCGAACTCTACACCAAGGGATCATCCCAATGGCTTATGTTTCTTGACTGATAAGCTGGTATCACAAGAGAAAATGCTAGGAATGATTCAGCGTGGAGAATTAGATAGAATTGAATATAGGTAATGCTAAATGCGTTGACACGCTTTAACTTAAATGTTAAATTACATTTAGCGGCGATTCAACTACTTTATTGAGTAATAGCTATTACACTAATAATTCGAGATTCTGATATGTGTTTGGAAAATTCCCAGAGTTTAAATAGTTTTTTGTTTCTTCATTTGGGAAGGAGCGCGACTATTGTTAATGCTGTTTAAAAAATCTATAAAGTAAATGCCGATTGGACAAAGCAGATATGGGATTTGCCTCCGATAGATTCGCAAGAGTTCAAAGACTTGTTAAAATCATGGGGTATAACTATGGGGGATTTCAAGAAGTTGCCGGCTTACAAATTAAGCCAAGAATCAGGAAGGAAACTTACAAATGCCAGATGATGTATTTAACTGCTATAATTGTAATGGTTCAGGTATTGAGATTAATCGCAGGTTTGATTTTTTCAGAGAAATTATTGTCAAAGATAAATGCCATATTTGTAATGGCAATGGTAAATTGAGATACGTTCAACCGGAGGCAATAGTATTTGATTTAACTAACAATCCAACTGATGTTGAGAGAAAGCAAGCTTATATAGCGATACATGATGGAGTGATTATCACTAATAACCAAGCAAGCGATATTATTCAAAGCAAAGAGAGGAGATAACCGATGTTATACGATATGATAAGATTGATATTTGGTGAGATACCGACTGATGACAAAAACAAAGAGGGAGTTAAAAAAGAAGAACCAATTGAGAAAAAACAAGAACCTGTAATAGAGACAATAGTTGAAAAACCGAACATTCCAGAGAAAGTATATCCAGAGGATTATGTTAAGGAATTAAGAGAGGAAAACAAAAAAAAGCGGTTAGAGTTGGTCGAATTAAAAAGGCAGGTAGTTGAAAAAGAGAGGCTAGAAAAAGAAAAGGAAAAGCAGGCGGACCTTGCTAAACTTACAGAAGTTGAGGCATTAAAGAAACAGAAGGAAGAAGCAGAAAAGCAAGCCCAACAGGCGATAGAGATTGCCAACATGGTAGTAAAAGAATCAGCAGTAATAGAGGAAGCCTCTAAGTTAGGATTTCAGAATCCTAAGTTAGCAGTAAAGCTAATAAATGAGCAGTTATCAGGAATAGAGATTCAGGATGGCGCAATTAAGGATAGAGATGCAATAATAGATTCCTTGACGGAGTTATTAGAGAAAGAACCTTATCTCAAGAGACAGGAAGCCGCTCCCACAGTTAAGAGAACTTCACAAATAGAGCCGGTTGGAGTCAAAAACCAAGCAGATAAGGCAAGTGATTTAGATACACAAATAAAGGATGCCATTAAACGAGGCGATGGACAAAGCGCTTTTAGGTTATTTTGGCAAAAAAGTGGGATTAGGTAATTCATAAGGAGACGTGAGATGACATGGCTATTTCAGGAGTTACGTACAGTTATACAACAGGTGGGCAGGGAGCAGTAAACAGGGAAGACTTTGATCAGATTGTTTCGATGATCAGCCCTTATGATACGCCCTTGCTAACAATGCTAAACAGGAAAATTGCTACTAATACAAAGCATGAGTGGCAAGAGGATGCACTACGTGGCATGGTAGATACATTATCAGATAATATGCCAGCTAATGGAGCATCTACTGCAATGCGTGTTAATTATGGGTCTACTAGATGGCCGGTATCAACTAATGCACCAATCATGGCGCGTATAGATGAAGAAATCATCAAGGCATGGGCTAGGACTACAAATTTATTGACAGTAGTAAGGGCATATAATAGCACTGCCACAGCAGCACACTCAAGCAGTGCGTCAGTAGAAATATTAGGTGATTTGGGTATTGAGGGCGCTACTGCGAGGACAGCATTCGCACAGACAAGGACTCGACCATACAACGTAACGCAGGTATTTGATGCTACGGTGCAGATCACAGGCACACAAGAGGCAATAAGCGCTGCGGGCGTGATACAATCAGAATCGGATTACCAAGCAGAACAGCGCATGAGAGAACTCAAAATACAAATCGAAAGATCATTGATTTCTGGTACTAGGGTAGATGGTTCTACATCAACATTCCGCTCTATGGGTGGATTGTGGCACTATATTTCTACTAATAAGGCAAATGCTTCTAGTGCCGCTGTCTCAGAAGATAATATCGACTCTGATATTAAGGTATGTAGAGATGCAGGCGGGCAACCAAGCGTTTTGTTAGCCAATACTACGCAGATGAAGAAAATAAATGCGTTGTATAAGGACAGAATACGCTCAACACCAGAGGGTATCTTTGGCGGTGCTAATATCCAGAGAATATACAGTCCAAATGCGGCAGATGGTGAACTAGCATTGATAACTGATGTTTGGGTGCCACAACATGAGTATTATATTCTCGATATGTCAAAACTATTTTTGGCAGAATTGAGACCATTTAAGACCAAGCCATTAGCCGAAACAGGCGATTCTAAACTTCAACAGGTTATATGCGAAATAACGCTTGAAGTCAAGAACGAATCAGCACATGCAAGGCGGTATGGGTTATCAACATCGTAATTACAGCCAGTCATAATGGAAGGGAATGCCCTTCCATTAAATTAAAGAGGTGAAACATTGTGGCAAGCATATTCGGTTCGGTGGGGTTTTGCCCCAGGTTAAACAGGGTAGGTATTCAAAATAACCTCATAGCGACTGGGGCTGTATCAACTGCAAAGATAGCGAATTTGACTATAACATCAGCAAAATTGGCTACCAATGCGGTTACAACTGCGAAAATCAATGCTTTGAATATAACAAGTGCAAAGATAGCTACGAGTGCGATTACAACAACAAAGGTAGCAATTTTAGCCATTTCAACTGCTAAACTAGCCACAGCGGCAGTTACTACAACAAAGGTAGCGAATTTAAAGATAACTACGGCAAAGTTAGCAACAGCAGCAGTCACTACAACTAAGATAGCGAACTTGAACATTACAAATGCCAAGATTGCTACTAATGCGGTTACCACTGCGAAAATAGCGGATTTAAAGATTACTACTGGGAAGTTAGCAACAGCAGCAGTGACGACAACTAAAGTAGCTAATTTTAATATAACAAATGCCAAGATTGCTACTAATGCGGTTACCAATGCAAAAATAAATAACCAGACAATAGGGTTGGGTACTGGTACTACTGGAACAGTAATGGGCAAGTTGAATGGCAAGTACGTACAGGTTAAAAGTGCAACATTGGGGGTGGCTAGGACAGCAGCGCATGGGCTTGCTCGTCAAGTCCAGGGATATATTCCAGTCAATAAATCAAAAGCAGTTGATATTTATAATGCGACAACTGCATGGAACGCAGGCGTTACCAACATGATCGTTAAGTTCAATGTAACAAATGCAACAGTATTATTTTGGGTATTCTAACATTATAAACTGTTTTATAAATCAACTTGCGTGCTATCTAATTCATGGTAGCACGCAATTATTTTATGGGAGATGAGAATTGAATCAAGAGGAATTAGGGTTATTGCAGACGATTTCTACCAATACAATAGCATACAGGCTAAAAGATTGGATTAATAACTTTAAAGAGAACGTACCAAGAGTTCAAGGGGGTTATGGCGTAGCAAGCCTACTCAATACCTTGAAGAACGTACCTTGTATTATAGTGGGTTCCGGTCCGACATTAGATTTGAATATCAAGCAATTACGAGGACTTCAAAACAGGGCTTGTATTATTACTAGCGATTCAGCGTTTAGGGCATTACTCGATAATGATATACATGCCCATCTGATACTGACAACGGATTCTAAGGGGAAGGTAAAGGAATTCTTTTCGGGTGTAGATACAAGCAAATATAATTTTATATTAGATACATTCTGCCATCCCGATACAGCAGATTTCATACAAGGAAGAAAATACTGGTACAATACCTTGCCTGTTGAAGGTTGTGAATTCACACAGATATTAAACCAATGGACAGGTTTCATTGGCAGCTTAGGCACTGGTGGCTGTGTAGCGACTACGATATGGTCATTAGTTGTGCAAATACTAGGATGCGATCCTGACATATTGGTAGGACTTCCAGAGGCATATTATGATATATCAAAACAATATGCTGATTGTGTTACGAGGGCGAACCATAAAGGTATTGACCAATATGATGCTCCGCCAATCTCGATGAAGGACATTTATGATCGTGACTGTTTCACACAACCGGGGTTTAGATCATTTTCAATATGGTTTCAAGACGCATTTCGCCATATACCGGGCATTCACATTAATTGTAGTGAAGGGGGCATTATACAAAAGAATTGCTTGATAATGAACCTCAAGGATGTAGCAGAGCGGTACTTGATAAACGAATATCCGATAGAAGAAATGCTATTTGTCAAGGAAAAGCAGATAGATCATATATTGCAGATAGCTAAAAAGGAACAGTATTCCAAGCATAGACCTATGCTTACAGTATTATTGGACGGTCCGTCACTACAAAATCTGTCATTACGAATGGGACTTACAGAGCAAGAGACTCAAGATACAATTAATGAACTAAGAGACAATGGTTTTGATATAGAGGAAACATCATCTGATGCAGTTAATCCTTTTGGTGAGCCTATGCAGATAGTGGCATTCACGCTTAAAGGCATTCAAGTAGACGAGATTCCAGAAGGAACAGATATTCCTATAATAGTTGAGGATGAGATGAATGAGGAGTCTGGGAGTAATATGCGCTAGAGCTAACTCAAAAGGGCTTGCGAATAAAAATTTAGGGTTAATCAGTGGGATTCCGTTAATAGCATACTCAGTAACGCAAGCCTTGTTGTCGAATCTTACGCATATAGTCGTATCAAGTGACTCAATAGACATCCTCGGCGTGGCATGTCAGGCTGGTACAGTAGCCCCCTTGCTGAGACCAGCCGAACTTGCCACAGATACATCACGCATCGAAGAGGCATTACAACATGCCCTATTAGCCGAGAAGTCAATAGGGGCTAAATATGATGTGATTATTCTTTTACAGAACTCATCACCATTCCGGACAGCAGACGACATTAACAAATCGCTCCAAAAACTAGAAGAAGATTATAATTCAGTAATGACAGTAACGAAGGCAGTGCATAACCATCCGATGGGTAGTTGGATGATAGAGGATGGCAAGGTAAAGCCATTTATGGAGTCAAGTGGCTATTATCGCAGACAAGACAAGCCTGATGTGTATTATGAGAATGGCATGGTTTATGGCGTTAAGGCAGATTTGTTTATTAAGAGCGGTAATCTCAGAGAGCAAGAGATAGCGATGGTTGAAATACCAGAGATTAGATCAATGGATATACATGATAAAGATGATTTGATATTGGCTAATGCAATAGCGGATATAATAAAGAAAGAGGCAAATAGTGTCTAATATACTTTTAATCAATAGCATAATACGTGAATTCGCACCACCAAACAATATTCCTTTAGGTGTCTGTTATCTGTCATCAGTTCTAAAGCAGGCAGGGCATAATGTTGATATTTGTGATCTTAATGGACTAAGACAGATAAATCCTGATAGAGAATATTGGCTAAGCCAGTATAAGCGTAAATATGATTTTATTGGGTTATCAGGATTGATTGTTACTTATGGAGAACAGCGAAGGTATCTTGATTACATCACAGAGCATAAAAGAGAGTTTGGTAATCCTGTTATAATAACAGGTGGTGGATTAGCGTCAAGTGTTCCAGTATTCGCACATAGGAATATGCTAGAGATAGATATATATGCGATGGGCGAAGGGGAGCATACTATACTTGATATAGTTAATGGTAAGGAATGGGGAAGCATCTCCGGCATAGCATATAACTATGATTTTGGCAGGGAGTTAAGGTTTAATAAGTCAAGAGAGCTAATAAAGGACTTAGACAAGATACCATATCCTGATTGGGAATCTATACCAGTAGACAAGGTTTATCTCAAGAATCCTATATGGGGTGGGTTGGCAGGTAACAGCAGTAAGATACCATATTTAGCTAAGCGGTCAATGAATATGATCGTAAGTAGAGGATGTCCAAATAGTTGTTCCTTCTGTTATCATTATGTGTTTGGAAAAAAGTATAGGTTAAGAAGTGTTGCTAATGTTATTGGTGAGATAATGGAATTGAAAAACAGATTTGATATAGACTTTGTAGGATTCGTGGATGATAATACAACAGCTAATAGGGCATGGGTATTAGACTTCTGCAATCAGATGATAGAGAAGTTTAATGGTGATATAAAATGGGGTTGTTCTGCGAGGGTTAATCAGGTTGATAAGGAAGTCTTAGAGGCTATGAAGTCAGCGGGTTGTGAATGGATAGGGTTTGGAATCGAGTCAGGCAGTCCTGAGATACTCCAGCGAATGAATAAGAAGGCTACACCAGAGATGGCAAGTAAAGCAATCAAGTTGACGAGGGAAGCGGGTATATGGGCTAATACAACGTTTATAGCAGGCTATTTAGGTGAGACTAAAGAGACATTAAGGCAGTCTGCTAGGTTTATGAAAGAAAATGATTGCCTTAATAGTATGTTCTATGCTAATCCATATCCTGAAACGCAGTTGTATGAAGAAGCTAAAGATAAAATCATAGATAAATATGGTTCAGAGGATAGTTACATAAAGTCATTAGCGGATGCAACTGAGTTAAAAGTTAATTTGTCGCAATTATCAGATCAAGACTTGGTAAAGTATAGAAATCTGGCAATGAGTGGGCAGGAATTTTAGTGGGGGCTATCATGGAAGAACTAAAGAACTGGGCGCCGGGTATTGGGATCATTTTTACAATGGTAGCTTTGCTATATAACTATTTTTGTATTATTCTAAAAATAAAAGAGGATAAGACTAAGAGTGATATTGAGTTTGCTAGGGAACTTTCCGAGATCAAAATTCACGTTGCAGCTATGAGTACTAAGTTAGATATTTTCTGGAGATGCGTAGAAGAAAGGGCTATTGATATTTTAAAGTCATTTCCTAGTAATGTGGGCAAAGACGTATTACTGGATAAATTAAAAGAGCGTAGTCTAAATTTAGATGAAGCGGAAAGGCTAAGAACCATCCTTATAGAGGAAGCAAAAGTAAAAGATACGAATAAATTTGTATATATTATGTTTATTGGCAGATTAGAACAGATAATACTTGAGCTACGAAATGATGTTAATAAGGAAAAGGGATATGAACTATCTAATAATTGGGGTAAATAGTATAGGGTTTATATGTAGTTTAATTGTCTTTGTTGTGGGATTATTAATAGCAATAAAACTTAACAGCAGGGGTACTACTTTATTAGTCATTTCGTTCTTGTGGATGTTACCTATCCGGTTTATGCTAATTATTAGTTCTATCAAGGTTGATTTTTTTATTAATGCGGATATATTGAGTGCATTAGCGAATGGGTTTTGGGTATTTTTATTATGGGCTATGCTGATATTTTATAGGGATATGAAACTTATAGCGAAGTAGGTGATTGTATGCAGATAAAGAATTCATTTGATCCAGAGACAAAGAGGAAAATTCTAAAGAGTTTGGGATTAAGCCTCATTTCTGCGGGAGGTGCGTTCTTCGGTGCATTGGGTACAGGACAAAGTATTAAGGCATCAGCTGTAATAGCATTGGCAACTGGCGGGGGGTTTCTATTTAATATCATAAGGGAGTATGTGAAGGGTGAGGATATTCCAGTTATTGGGCAACCTCGTAGCTAGGTTTCTAGTCAAGATATTAGAGAAAATGTTTTTGGTTAAGAAGCCAAAGGCAAAATAAGAGGGTCAACGCATGTCAACAAATGCAGAAGTTAATACCAGTTTTAAGATCATTCCATGGCAATATGATTATAGTAAGATCAAGGCAATCATTACTGATGTAGATGGTGTGCTAACAGATGGCGGGATGTATTATGATGTTAAGGGATTGGCATTCAAGCGGTTTCACGTTAGGGATGGTTCTGCAATACATAGGTTGAAAAAGCATGGGTATAAAATATTTGCCCTAACAATCTCAGAAGATGAGTTGACATTGAACCGGCTTAGAGTAATGAATTTTGACTGGATAATGTCAGGTGTATCAGATAAGGCTAGTTGTGTAAAGTTATTAGCGGATGAACGGGGTTTAGAATTATCAGAAATATGTTATATTGGTGATGATTATTGGGATATAGTAGCCATGGAGCTAGTAGGGTTATCTATTGCACCAAACGACGCATTACAAAGCGTGAAGAAAATAGCCCATCATATCGCTCCGATTAATGGTGGAGATGGCATACTTGCATATATAACAGATATGCTTATTAGTGGAGATTGAGAATGTTTGATAAGGTATTCATAGTTGGCGAGATAGGTATCAATCACAATGGAGATGTCAACAAAGCTATTGAATTGATAAGGCTGGCAAAGAATATAGGATTTGATGCTGTGAAGTTTCAGAAGCGGAATCCTGAGCTATATCCAGATCGCCCTTATAATTCACCATTGTTTGGGGAGGTAACATATAAAGAGCATAAAAGGCTACTTGAACTATCACAAAGTGATTATGAGCAGATAGATCAAGTATGCTTACAAGAAGGCATAGAATGGTTTGCAAGTTGTTTTGATATTGAGAGTGTTGATTTTATTAAACAGTTCAATCCTAAATACTGGAAGATAGCCAGTCCCTGTATAACAAACATAGGGTTAATAAGATATATAGCAAAACAAACTGGCAAGGTTATCATATCAACAGGCATGTCAACGATAGGTGAGGTAAGCAATGCAGTTTATGAGTTTCGGTTAGCAAAAGACCCTGAGTTTGATATATCAGATCATTCATTCAGTAGGTATCTTGCATTATTGCATTGTTGTTCCGAATATCCATGTCCAGTTGATCATGTAAATCTGAATATGATATTGACGCTAAAAGCGATGTTCCCATATTTAGATATAGGGTATTCAAGCCATGATGCGACTGTTGCTATACCTGTATCAGCAGTAGCGATGGGGGCTTCTATTATAGAGGTGCATATAACAGCAGACAGATCACAGAGGGGTTCAGATCATGCGGCATCATTAGAGCATAGGGGCATGGAGACGCTTGTAAGGCATATTAGGGCGGTTGAAAAAGCGCTAGGTAGTTGTGAAAAGCAATTTTATCCAGAGGAACAGAAGATTAGAGACAAAGTCAAGCAAATTACAGGAGTTGGTTAGTGGGTAACTTTCCAAAAAAGCTTAAAGTAGGGACGTGGAATTTCAAGTTAATAGAGGATGGCGAGGAGCTAAAGCATAAAAATCTTTGGGGTGAGTGTTGTTTCCTTGGGAGACCACCTACGATAGTGATAAGAACAGAAGACAATCCATGTCCGGGAGATACGTTATTCCATGAAATAGCGCATGGCGTAGAGGGATGGTTAGGACTAGAATATTTGGATAGTGGAGATAGACATAATGCGTTTCTTAGTGCGTTTTATAGTGCATTACGACAAAACAAGTTCTTGGCGACTACTTTGATATGTAAGGATTATTGAGTGATGGTAAATGAACAATGGTTATTCTTAAAAGACGCGGCATTACTTATTCAGTATATCAATGACTCAAAGTATACTGCTTCTAGTGGTGAGTTGTGGCGTACCCAGTACCAACAAGATCATTATCTAGCAACTGGAAAGAGCAAAGTGAAGCACAGTTTACACCAAGACAGGCTTGCCATAGATTTAAATTTCTTTGATCATGGCAAACTAATAGAATGTCCTGAGGTTTTTGGCACATATTGGGAATCGTTATCATTGCAAAATGTATGGGGCGGAAGGTGGTCAAGTCCACACGATCCTAGTCATTTCCAGAGAGGGCAATAGAATGTATCCGCCAAGCGGTCTGATTGTTAGTTGCTATCTTGAATCAATGCGTGGTTGTGAAAAGCAGTTTATAGCCTCAGTCGTTAATCATCCAAAGGTTATAGGGTTACGAATAGAAGGTATAGACAATATTAAATGGGCAAGGATGTTGACAGATAAGTTCATTGTAGGATTAATTAAGAAACTTGAAGCAGGGAAGATTGATATAACCCCTGAGTATAAGAACTGCCATGACATACTATTTGCAGGCGCTAACATGGTAGCGACTGGATGTTTTTTGCGATGGGGGGATATTATGTATAGGGAACCATTAATGCTTGATTGTGATAAGGAAAGGTATTTAGAGCTAAAATCAAGGCACGTATTAATAGACATAATAAACCAGAATGAGATAATCCTAGCGACAACGTATGAAAATAAGGGATATGATTTACTCAATCAGATGAAAGATGATTATCCTGATATAAAAGTCAATTTTGAGGGTGGCATTATGGATCATGAGGATATAAGTAAGGCATTTATGCTTGGTGCGGATTGGGTAACAGTTGGCAAGGCAATCAATGATCCGCCAACTATCGTGAATAACCTAATGGATGGTGTCCTGTAATGGCATACGACAGATGTAAAGAGCTAATAGATATATTTCTAGGTGACATTATTTTAATTGGGATAGGCTAAAATTGACTAGCCATATATTGTAATTGTGGTGACGAAAAATGAAGTTTAGATTAGGTGGCAGTGGTTCAGAAGGTGCAGGGATAGGTTGGCTAGGGAATAGGTATTTTGCTAAATCTGGTGAAATCTTTGAGACTGATGATTCAACGATGATTGAGTTACTACGAAAAAGCAATATGGCATGGGAAGTACCAGAAGAACAAATAGAAATGGAAGTAGTACAGAATGATAACATCAAGGATTTGGAATCAATGACAAAGCAGGAGCTAGTTGACATCTGCAATAGTTTGGGTATAAAGCCAATGAGAGCTAAAGAGGATATGGTCAAGGCAATTAAACAAAAGGAAAGTGGTTGAAATGGCGGGCAATCCATATATAAGGATTTTTTCAGCGAAACAAGGGGCAGGGAAGTTTGTCACAGCGACATTACCAAGCAGAACGCAGGAGTTTAGTTTAGCGGCATGGAAGGCTACTGCTGTGGTCAAGTTTGCATTTGCACAAGCAGGCGTTTCTTCTATAACAGGTACTTGTATGGTAGTGCCTGCCAGGGGGGTATTTACTCAGAAGGATATTGATATACCACAAAAGAATGTATATATAGCAGTCACTGGCGTTGCTACAAGTCCAGTTAGCTTAATGTATTGGCTTTAGCTATACGGCACAAGGGGGGAATTAGTGATTGATGTAGATTTATTAAAAAAACTAAGATGGGATTTGGGATCGTTTTGTGTATCAGATGATTTTGGAAAACTTAATAGAGAAAGTCAAGATTTACTCTTGTTGTCATTAGATGATATGAGGAATCAGATAGAACAATTATCTGGAGAAGAACAAAAGCGCATTATACCAATTATGAGGGATGGAGTATGGCGGAACTATTAATAATGGCGAAAAATAACTGGATGCTAATCAGGCAAATTGGACTCAGGAACAAAAAGATGAGGCTAATAGGCAATATCAGATTGGTGACATTGTTCAAGTATTTCCTGATGGCACGACTAAAGATGGTCAAGCATGGGGCGATCCTACGTTTTATTTGTTGAAGGTATCTGGGTTGGCTTATAATGACGCATTAAAATACCAGCAAGGGCTATATGAACAAGTGCCTTGTATTAAAAATGAGAATACATATTATACTAATGGTAAGATGATTAAGAAACGTAAATATCGTATAAGATTTGAATTATTGCCAGCGGCAATCAGAAATAATATTAGCAAGAATAAGATATATAGCACAACATTCACAAGTATAAGAACCAGTCTTTTAGATAAACTAACAGGATTGACGGAATAATGGCAAATACGAGGTATGTAAATCCCGGCGCAGATACAGGTGGCGACGGAACGACATCAGCCTTAACAGGCGCAAATTGTGCTTATAAATCGCTTAGTATTTGGGAAGCGGCGCGAAATGCTACCTTGTCTACACCAGAGATAGTTTATTGTGCTGGCTCAACCGTTGATGCGACTGCATGTACTATCTCTGGTTGGGTAACTACTGCTGGTAACTATATTGAAATAATAGGTGATTGGGATCCAGTTACCGACGGAAAGTATGTTGCAACAAAATATAAGCGGACAGTTCCGGATGTTAATCAATTCACCATTTCAAATGCAACTGATCTGTATCTAAACATACACAATATCCAGATATACAATACAGATGTCAACACAGATGGCATTTGGGCAATCTATGATAGCCGTGTTGGTGCTGGAATAATAAATATCCATAGTTGCTGTTTCAGAGGTAATGCCGATCCGTCATGGTACGACGGCGGTGTTTACATTAATAGTTCACCTGGGACATATAATATCTACAATAATTTTATATATGACTGGGGCGATGATGGCTCGGCTTATTCTGGCTTTGAGTGGAATGGGTCAAATACTTGCAATTTCGAGAACAATACGCTATTAGATAATACCGTCGGAATCAAAGCTAGTGATCTGGGCTTGACTGCTAGAAACAATATCGTTAAAGGGTCAGGGAACACACAAGCATATATGGGAACCTTCACCCTTGCAGAAGCCAACGCTACTGATGGGACAGATGCGGGTGGCGCAACTACTGGAAAAACGAGTTATGTAAGTGTTACTGCATGGAACTTTGTTAGTGAGGCAACGGATGATTTCCACTTAACCGCTACTTCGGCAGGTGTGATTGATCTTGGCATGGCAGTAGGTGGAGGGTTTACTGATGATATAGATGGCGTTACAAGGGCAGGAACATGGGATATAGGTGCAGATGAGTATGTGGCAGCGGGTGGCGAACTTACTGCTTTTATTTTATCATCTTTGCGACTTGAGATTCCCGCTAAACAGTTTGTCCTTAGCCGTCTTAACATAGAAACTCAACTAACAAGATTTATTTTGTCGTCAATAAATTTGGAGAGATTTGCGACTCAATTTACTAAGTCCAGTATGAATTTAGAGCAGTTTACAAAGGCTTACATAAAATCGCAATTAATGATAGAAAACCCGGCAGTTGCTTTTATATTACTGTCATTGAATTTGGAAAGATTCCAAACAGGATTTATAAATTCAAGTTTAAGTTTAGAGCAATATACCGCAAATTTTATTAAGTCATCACTTGATATTGAATCAATAAATAAAGCCTTTATTTTATCATCATTATCATTAGAGTTCACGGATAAGTCATTTATACTGTCATCATTAAGCATGGAAAGTATCTTAACGGCTTTTGTTCTATCGCGATTAAACCTTGAAAGTTTAGAGAAAGCATTTATTAAATTACAAGCAAATCTTGAAACAGAAAGTAATGTATTTATTCAGGCACGGATTAACATGGAAAATGCAGAAAAGGCATTCATTCAGGCACAGGCAAACTTGGAGACAGTAAATCAAGCGTTTATTCAGGCACAGGCAAACTTGGAGACAGAAAGCAAGCAATACATCAAGGCACAAGCAAACTTAGAGACAGTGAATAAGGAGTTTGTAAAATCACAGGTTAATCTGGAAACAGAGCAAAAGGCATTCATTCAGGCACAAATCAATTTAGAAAGTTTAGATAAAGTATTTATTCAGTCATCGTTACTATTAGAACAGGTTGCAATAGATTTTATCAAGGCATCTTTGAATATAGGGGAGTCAATAGATTCAGCTTTTATCCTTTCCATGCTAAACCTTGAGCAGTGGGCAAGCGGATATATTAAATCATCATTAGATATGGAATCATATACTTATCAATATATCAAGTCCAGTTTGAATATTGAGAAATGGGCATCGAGTTACCTATTAAGCCAGATTGATTTAGCCTTTAGCCAAAGAGCATATATCAAATCACAAGCTAACCTTGAATCAATAGGCAAGGGATTTATCAAGTCACAAACTGAATTGGAAACACAGAATAAAATATTTATTCAATCATCACTAGATATTAATGCTGCATTGACTGCTGTAATATTCTTAAAGGCAAGCCTGACATTAAGACAATGGCAGACATCGTACATTTTATCCATACTTAATCTTGAGGTTGAGAGTAGCCCTATGAATATGGCGATTAACTTTATATCAAGAAAGGATGGGGCTTCGGTTATTGGCAGGAAACACGGTATTAGTGTTATAAATCGCAAAAACAACATAATGGTTCAATAGGGAGTTGATCGTTCATGGCTACTTATGTAAAGGTAGGAGATAAGACAGTGGCAACCGCCGCTATCGGCGGGATAGTAGGGAATAAGAATGCACAACAGGCATTTAAGGTATCGTGGAATACTGCAATGTCAGCACAACCACGATTAGAGGCATGGGACACGGCGGCAGACTTAACTTCTGCATCAGCGCCAGGTGATGAAATATTGGCAGGAACAGTGTCGTCAGGTAGCAAATCATGGATTGCGGTAGCAGATACTACGAGTGTAGCACCGGGGGCGAATTGGTATGCTAGTGCAGATGAGCGGGCAGGTGGAACGTCACCTGCAAAAATACAGGGGGCGGCGGCTTATCTATTAATGGATGGCGCTGCGGTTGCGGTAGTTAGCAGGTTATTCAATCTTTGTCTTAAAGTACCTAGTGATGCTGCACAGAATGGAGTTACTCAACATGCACCTGTTATCGCTTTAAGGTATTATTATACAGGAACTGCACCGACGATCTCGTGGTTCTATAATGCCTCAACTGTTGCGAATCCTAAGTGGACAGCGTTCACTTCTGGTTCATTAGGTTTTACATTGCACTTTACCGGACCTGATACAGTTACAGCGACTCTTGACCCATACACCAAGCCAACTACAATAACAGAAGTAGATGAGTATTGGGTGCAAACAGCATAGGGGAATTCATGTTTATTGTTAAGTATCTTAATGATGAGATAATACAGGAAGATAGCAATAACAACTGGCATAGCATAAAGAATGGGATTGAAAGTGTTAGTTTGGTTCATCCTGTATTGAATATATCTATTGGACTACATGGCTATGATAGATATGCTTTTATATGTGAAGGCGTTATGTTACAACATGGACTAAATATCCCAAGAATAGCAGAGATTCTATGGGGTGAACTAAGTGGCTTATATGTTTGTATTAGGTTATTTAGGGATGGCACGATAAGTTCTATGGTTACGCAAGAGAGTCCACAAATAGTAGATACAATATGGAAATACAAGAAGGAAGGTTAAGAGATGGCGGCACGTTCAACGATGGGCTGGATAATAGCGGATTTGCGCCGTAAGGTGCATGATGTAGGTGCGCAAGAGTTTGATACAGGGGTGCAGTATGCAGGTGATACCACGCAACTAAAGTGCATATTCTATAACCTAGCCTCAACTGCCGTTACTCCAACTAAACCTAGAGTCACTATCTGGAACCCATTAGGCTCCGCACTTGTTAATAGTGTTACGTCTTTAGCTACTGCTACAACTGGCGTGCAATATTATAACTACAAAATACCATCAACAGGTCCGGAAGGGATATGGAGATCGCAATTTGTAGGAATATTAGGCACTGTAACAAGTGCATATACCGCAGAGTTTGAAGTCCGGATAACACAGAGGATATGGACAGACGATCAGCTAGAGGATTATCTTGATAGGCATAGAATGTTTGTTGGCGATGATGGTGGCCGTGAATTACTCAGGCATGACGCATTTTATAAGCGGTATATAAGCAACTTTAATACTTGGGAATGGGCTAAGTTATATACTACCAATGATACTAATGCAACAGAACTAACAACGGCAACAGCAGATTTACTTGTAGGCGAATGGACATTTACAACAGCACAGAATATTGACGTATACGCAGAGGGTCATTGTTATAACGTCTATCTTGCGGCGGCAGAGTGCTTAGAGGAATTAGCAGGCGATCCAAGCAGGGCATCTTCATGGTCACGTGGCGGGATAACACATAAAAGCCAAGACCCGCTAGAATTGGCTATGTATTACAGACGATTGGCACATGGCGGGCGGAGTGTTAAGTTGATAAGGACATATTGACACCGTAAAGAAAATGAATAAAAACCATTACCATATACCAAAATTAAGGTTAGATATTGAATATGAGCATGTAAATATTCTGAGGACGACTAATTCTGCAACTAGAAACGAGTTTGGTGAACCAACGAAAACAACAGTTACGAGTGCGATTAATGCCCATGCTGATATACACCCCATGACATTGTTGTCTAGTCAGCAGTTGGCTATGTTTGAGCAAGGATTGGTCAAAATAGCTACGCATTGGTGTATGGTGACGGCAGGAACGACAATCAGTGAGCGAAACCAGATTCTTGATGAAGATGGGAATATATTTGATGTAGTACAATCACAGGACTACTTAACACATAAAGAAGCTTTATTGAGGAAGGCGGAATAAAGCAATGCAGTCAATACAGGCAGTGCATCAAGTAATACGAAACAGGCTAACACAGAGTGCAAACTTAACCGCTATGGTGGCTAGTAATTGCATACGGGTATCATTGCAGACTGAGCCAACGACTTATCCTGCGATAAGGGTGAGGATAACAGGGGTTAAAGGTGCGAATCTATCACAATTTTTGTCTGGCAATATCTATTTTGGTATATATACGAATAATCAATCAGCGCCATCAGGTCATTTGGCTAGTATATATAACATTGTGAAAGGATTGATAGACGAACAGCAATCAACATTACATACATCTTGTTTAGCGATAGGGCGTATATCAGAGCAGTTTTGTGAATATCCTGTTTACCAAGAGGAGACAGGGTTTTATTACTTAACTGCAAGATATGGATATACGGCACAACATTTAAAGTAATTCAAGGAGACGTGAAATGACATGGCGGCAACAAATTCATTTATGGCGATTGATGGGGTTATATGGGTAGGATCAACAGGCATGGCAGTTACTGCAGTAGCTACAACTGCGATGGAATTGGCTAGAGTTAATGGGGCAGTGAACTTTGATACGACATTTGAGAAAGTGGATGCTCACTGGAGGACAAGGGCAATTCAGGATTCAGAGACTTTTAGAACTGCATGTGCGATAACTGTTGAGCAAGTGCAATTTAGGGCTTCGACATTAACTAAATTAATGAAGAATGTCACGTATTCAGGATTGAATACTTTGCTAGGTACAACTGCAACGGCGGCACTATGGCGGATAACAACTTCAACTGCACCGAGAACTGTCAAGCTAATATTTAAGTTTACACGTACCAGCGATCAGAAGCGGATGCAGGTATACACACCAAAAGCAGAAGTAAACGACTTTCCAATGGGATTTGGGGCTGATGATTTCATTAAGCAGAACTTCACTTTCAGGTGTCTAGCATCAGGTGCTACTATAATGGAGATCAGGGTTGCAAAAAATGCGTAACTGAGATTTGACAATGGCAAGTAAGGTTGAGGGGCTTGCAGAAGTCCTAAAGAATTTTGATAATAAGCAGAAAGCTGTTGGTAATGCAACTGCCTCGGGGATGAGATATGCTCTGAGGCATACTACCAACTACATCAAGCAAGAGTTTGTCTATAAAAAGACAGGCAGAGGTTTTGATGATATAACAGGTAATTTAAGGAATAGTATAAACTGGGAAGTTGATAGGCTAAATGCTGATAAAATCATTGGAATAGAGTATGTAGGTATGGAGTATGCACCTTATGTAGAGTTCCGATGGGAAGGGCGACACGCCTTTCTTTATCCGGGCGTGCTTGATGAGATGCCTTTTATACAAAATACCATAAAAGAAGCGATAGAAGCGGCAGTCAAAGGATTACAAACTGGACTGCTAGGCGGAACGCCCGGTGATATGGGTTCTGATGCTGGATCACTTGGTGAAGCGATTGATAGGGGTTCTTACGAGTTCTAAAGGTGTGAATATCGTGACACGACCTGAATTTTATAGGCTCGTGTTATCAATGTCTATGCCCGAGGTTATGGCGTTGTTTTTATATGTCTTTGAAGGGAACAAAAAGGATATGGTTGAGGCTATTTGTGCTATTAAGTGTGATAGCGAAATAAACAAGGCATTGTCTAAGTTAGGCAGAGAAGAAAGGGTCTGCTAGGATTGGGGGAGGATGATGAATTCAGTAATGCAAGTTGACAATTCTGATGTGTTTATACCAGCCGAAAAACAGATGTATGATAATCAAGGGAAAGAGGTGTTTGCAGGACAAGATACCTTGATACGATTGGAATTAAAGAACTGTCCTATCAGATTAAGAGACAGATTAACTGAGTCACTTGGTGAACATCTTGAAAAGGTAGCGATGAGTTATAATCCTAGTGGTGCGATAGAATATTTATTCAAACAGAAACCAGATGAACCAATGGAGACGATGAATGGCAAAAGATAAATCAACGATTCTGACAATACTTGATAGGCATGATCCTGATAAGGCTAATATAAAGACTATTATTGAGATTACTAAGGAGTATGGCAAAATACCAACGTCATTAGCCAAGCAGGACAGTCCTGATGAATTAGATTTTGAGCTAATATGTAAATTAGCATGGTATGCGGCAAAACAAGTTAATCCTGACGTAGAGCTAGAAGAAGTGATAAGCAAGATAGAATTGACTAACTTGATTGCCGTTAAGGATTACATTCTACATTTCCTGACGCTTACAATACCAGAGGAACTTGTAAAGGAATACCAGAAATATCAAGAGGAACTGGCAAGAAAGGATACTACAAAACCTCAAGAGAAAAAAAAAGACGAAACCGAAAAATAACTCAGTCGGAGATGCAGTTTATAATTCTTGACGCTGTATACGAGTTAATGTTTAGCCACAATTTTAGCTTAGAGTATCTTGAGTTATGCACACCTGCGTCAGTAATAGTAATGTCGTGGTTTGGGAGGAAGTATACAGTAATGAACCAAATGTCATTTATGCCATCTATGATGTCAGCAGTGCAACCGCCAATATCGCAAGCATCGCAGCCAAAAGGCAAACGAGTTTATGTAGAGCAAATAGGCAAGAATAGGATAAGAGAACACCATACGTTTAGCATTAATGACTTGTTTGACGATCCATCATTGGCAAGCCAAAAGTGAATTAAGGGGTAGAAATATTATGCCATTAAACAAGGCACAAAAGCAAGCATTGAAGCACTCAAACAAACTTGGCGCAGGTGCTAAAAAGAGGCAGAAACTAAAGCCAAAAGACAAGGTTGCAGTCGTTGTGATAACTCCTCCGCATAAATGCAGGTGTCCCCTTGCCGAAAGAAAATATGGCAGAGTTCGCAAGGGGAACGTTGCATAGTGGGAGTGGGGCTATCGTAACTAATCCACGTCAAGCGTATGCCATTGCTAAGAGTGAACAGAGGAGGCACAAAAGGAAAAAATGATAAAAACTTTAATAGTTTCGGTTATGGTTATTTTAATGTCTGGTTCAGTAGTTGCTTATAATGCAGGACTTGGCTATATGAGCAATTTACCAAAAGAGTGTTACGGGTTATCATTTATTCAGTTAAGAGAAGGGGTAGGAATAGCCATTGATTTTCGTGCCGATTGGAATACGCCAACAAAGGCTAATTCTTATGGCACGATCACGAAATACAAAGCAGAATCTGTTTTTAGTGATATTCAGACATCAGAGAAGATAAGTAATACAGGGATAGGCACTGCTTTGACGTTCCCTTTAGCTGATTCAGTTTATGGGTTTGTAGGATTGGTATTCTATACTCAAAAGACATATCTCAAGTATTATGATTCATACCAGATATTATCATCAAGTGGTGACTATTGGATTCAGGGCAAGGACAAAAAGACAATAAGAGTTCAGGGCGGGTTGGTATTCAGGAATGATAAGACGTATATTTTAGTTGGCATATCGGGTGAGCCAATAGGTGTTATGGTTGGGTTTGGAGTTCTGTTTTTCTAAAAGGTCGTGAGAACTCATGTTAGGCAGTGAATCGCTAGGCAAGTTATCGGTCATGATTGACGCAAACTTAACGTCATTTAATGCCAATCTATCAAAAGCAAAGACTGATTTGATGACTTGGAGTCAGAATGTCAATTCTGTGATAGAGAAGAACCAAGCGGGATTAACGTCTTTAGGGATGGGGTTTGTCGCAGTTGGTGCGGGCATAACTGGCGGCATGGGGTTAGCGGTTAAGACATTTGCAGACTTTGAGGCTGCCATGAAGAACGTCCAGTCAATCAGCAATGCTTCACAAAAGGATTTTGAGACGTCGACAGCTTATGCGATGAAGCTAGGCAAGGAAACAGTGTTCTCGTCTAAGCAAGCGGCAGAGGCATTGTATTACTTAGCGAGTGCAGGATATTCGGTCAAAGACCAGATGGCGGCGGCGGATTCAGTATTGAAGCTTGCGACTGCTACACAGTGGGGGTTAGCACAGGCTTCGGAGTTTACAGCGACAACGATCACATCATTCGGGTTAAAGGCACAGGACGCCGGGCGGGTAGTTGACGTTATGGCTAAGGCTAGTGCGATGTCGCAAGCTACAATGGAAAAGCTAGGGTATTCATTACCTTACGTGGCTACGCAGGCGCACATGCTTGGCATGAGTCTCGAGACAACAACAGCGGCGCTATCTATGCTCTATGATGGCGGACTAAAGGGAGAGATGGCTGGTGAGCGGTTAAGAGGGGCATTGAATACTTTACTTGACCCTACTAACAAAGAAGCAGAAGCACTTGAAGCTATGGGTATCAGCATAGAGAGTGTCAGCCCAGCTACGCATTCGCTATCGCAAATTATAAGTGTATTTGAATCACATACCAAACTTGCCGGGGAGGCACAATGGAATGCGGCGAATGCAACTAAGATATTTGGGGAACGTGCTGAGGGCATGACTGTCTTGGTATCGCAAGGGTCTGCAAAATTGATGGACTATGAGAACCAGTTAAATAATTCGGCTGGTGCTGCGCAGAAGATGGCCGATATACAACAGGAGGCGTTATCAAAGTCATTTGAGCAGTTACGAGGGTCAATAGAGAACTTGCTAATAAAGATGAGCGGAGAACTAGCACCTACAATAAAACAGATAGTAGGATTACTAGAGAACCTTGTTGATGGGTTAGCGGGGATGGATTCAAAGGGATTGACAGCATTAACATTCTTCACTACACTAACTGGTGGCTTGACATTGACAAGTGGTGCGGTGTTATTGTTGATTACCAGAATACCAGATTTAATCGCAGGTCTGGAAGCATTACGCTTGTTGGGTATCGGATTAGGGGCATCGTTAGGGGCTGTTGGGTCGGCAATTGCTGGTGTATCGGCAGTAATGATGGTTCTTGCAGATGCGCAAAAGCAAATGAATGACCCTCTATTTCAAGCTATTCGTGGACTACAGCTATTACAAGATCAATCCAAACTGTTAAATACCGAATTTGAGGATTTGAGAGCTAAGGGCATTAACCCTATGACTATGACACTAGGCGAGTTCAAGAAATCAAGCTTGGATGCACAGGATTCTGTTACTGGATTAACTGAGCGTATGAAGGCTAGTTATGGCGATAATGTCAAGATGTCAACCATTATGGCAGACTTAACTAAGAAAACTGACGAATATAATGTAAAGGCACTTCAACAAGCGAATAATATTGATGGGACTGCTAAGGTAATGTCTTATCAAGCATGGGAAGCGGAGAACCTAGCAGGGGAGCAAGCCAAGCTAGGCAATAGCTCTGAAGAACTGACTAAACTGACTAAACAGCAAGGGAAGGCTCTTAAAGAATATAATGAGGATTTGAATAAAGCCTATGGAGATGTTGCGAAACTCAATAAAGAAGTATTATCAGATGCTACAAAGATAACATTTACTACTACTGAGGCAGGGGCAAGAGTAATTGAGTATGCTTATATTGTTAGAAATAACCTTAAATTGTTAAAAAGGCAGACAGTAGACGATGTAGAGAGCATGATGAATAACATCAGTTATTCATTCCAAGAAGGTTTTAGGAATGGGTTAGACGGACTTGCGATTACAGCAACTCATGTGCTTGCAATATCAGATTCTTATTGGAAGGCTTTATTCACCAATTTAGCTAAACAACGATCAGATGAGCTTGATAAACTTAAAGCATCCATTACCCTGACAAAACAAGCAACCCAAGATCATGATAATGCGATATTAAAACAGGCATTAGAGAATAGGGAAAAGCAAGGGGAGATAGATAATGCTTTTTATCTGGCTAATACAAAAAACCTTGAAAACTGGTTAGATACAAATCAAAAGGGGTTAGATAAAGAAGCAGAGGATAAGATTAAGAACTATGAAAAAGAACAGCAGACATTGTTAAAATTTCAAGCGAAAAAAATGGAGTCTTATACGGCACAGAAAGATTTATTGACACAGACATATTTAGATATGCTTGCATTAGCTGATAAGCATGGTCAGGACACAATAGGGATAACTAAGTATTACGAAGATCAGTTAATGCAGTTAAGGATGGCTTATGCAGAGAATTACGCCGTGACAGTAGGCAATATGGTTGGGTCAGTAGCGGATTCTTATATCGGACTTCATAACCTGATATACAATACCGAAATGGATAATGACGCTCTTAGAGGTACGGCGCTTGTTAGGTTTGCTGATTGGGTTGACAAGCAAGTTCAGTTAATTAAGTCACTTAGAGATGCCTATACTAGCCTGACCGAGACGATTCATATTGTAGGTCAAGTATTAGATATGGTATCAAAGATTGGCAGTGGCACAGGCAAAATCTCAACAGTTGCAGGTTTATTAGAATCTGGCGGTGCGGTGGCAGGCAAGTCGTGGTATGATGAGGCTTTTGATAAGATATGGGGTGCTGGTGAGGCAACTACTGGAGCGGGGACTGCGGCAACTGGTACATCTTGGCTATCTAAGCTAGGGGGCGCTATTAGTGGGAGTGGCGGATTACTAGCATCGGCTTCCTTACTAGCGGCATTTGGGTATGGCGTTTATGGACTCTCACAATGGAATACGAATCGAGCAAAAGAAGGTGAAACTTATAACGGCTCAACTGGGTTTGCTGATTTTCTTGCAATGGACAGACTAAATAACCCACAAGATTATATCAATACATATACTCCGAATTATGGGGCTGGACCGTCATCAGTGCCATCATATTATGATAAGGTACAAAGACCGACTACCGGACCGCTAGGATTTCAATTAGTTTCTGGAATACTAAAACCAAGCAGTTATATTCCATCGTCAAATATATCAGATATAGGACAGTCAATGTCTATAAGTTTTGATAATAGCTCAAAGGTAAGCCAGATGGTCAACTATCTTAGCTCAATAGACAGCAGAATACAAATACTTATAGACAAAAGCAGTGGGAACGTCAATGTTCAAGCTGGTAACATCGTAGCGAATCAATCATCAATGGATGATTTATCCAAAGAGATATTTAGGTCAGCAAAAAGGCAGGGGTTAATCAATGCCACAAGTTGAGTTTTTTCTTAGGAATCCAAATGAGTATCATGCTACGTTTGCAAGTATGCACGAAATCATGCCAAAGACGACAACTGCGGTACGTGCAACAAAATACATTCTGGATGAGACACATTCTCATGTTATGTTAGTGAGTTCGCCTACTATCAGCCAGGGTGTGTATAAGACTGTTTCGGTACTGGGAAGCATTAAGTATGCAGTTGACTTGGCTTATAAAGTTAGTTCAGGACAGCGATTACAGATTAACGTATATGATCAGACTAATAGTGCAACGATTTATAGGACGTTTGTAGCAGATACCTCATGGAAAAACTTTTATAAGGAAGTGACAACGCCTTCTACGTGCAGGTTATTAAGATTAAAGTTGCTTAGGGCTACGTCAGGCACCGGGAAACCTTTTTATATTGATGATGTGTATGTAGAGGGTAATGCCTTATATGCTGATCCTGATAAGTATTCAATAGAATATGAGGAAACTGCGAATGATCATACAAAAGCTGATGGGTCACGCACTACTGACAGGCAGGGCAGACATGCAAGGTTTATGATGGGGTTTCCTATAATGGCAGCTACGGCAGTAACGAGGCTAATGCAGGCAGGCAAAGGCGCGAAGTCAACCTATTTTAATGATGGCAAAGTGCCTGTAATAACAGAGTTCTTCACTAACAGGGCAACGGTGGCAAAGACGTATAGCGGTGTAACTGTTGGTGCATCAGACAAGGCTTATTATACGCAGACAAACGCAGTGCCTATTACTGCTACCAATTTCCAAGCGGCATCCTTTAGTAACGTAAATTATGCCAATATCGGAGTAGATGATAGTGCTTATGTGACAGGGGCTATTACAGAAACCGGGCATTATGGCTATCATAAGTTTAATTTTCGGGTAACGACTTATGGGTCACAAGATAACATAAAATCCTTTACTGTAACTTATAAGGGGCTTGCTCAAGACTTGTCTAATGCAGGGATTAATGGAGTCAACCTTTATGCTTGGAATGGCTACTCATGGATACTTGTGGGGAGAAGCAGGACTCCTGATAAACAGACAATAACTTTTGAGACAGCGCGCCCGGAACAGGCAGGACAGTTTGTTGATGTTACCAATGGCTACGTTAGGATCATAGCTGCTACAAGAGCGACAAAAGATACATCTGGAACTTTGTCTTTGAAATCTTACTACGTGAAGGTCAACATAAATACAGATCATGGGCATAGTATAACGCTGCTAAACAAGGCAGTCCTAACGGCGGGGGGTTCGGTTGCAAGTGTTAAGAACCTGACAAGCAATACAACATTAACAAAGGATGCAGTTGTAAGTGGCTATACAGTAGGAGAGGACAGGAAGAAGATCACTGTCACATCTGATCAAGTCAGTGGAAGCATGATTGAGGTCAAGTATAACCAATACTATAACGTCTATATTGATACTACAAGGCAAGTAGATGTTCTACCGGGCGATATAACTAAGCCAAGGGTAGCGGTTGATGCTATATTGAAGACAATAGTGCCAGTTGAGAAAAACGATTAGAATCAAAAGGAAAGGATAGAGGATTAATGCCAAGACGGAATCCGAAGGAACAGCGAATAATCAATAAGGGTCCTAAGCGAAAAAAGAAAGGTGCTAGGATTATCAATGATGAGACTAAAAATGAAATGCTAGTAAGGAAATGGAATAAACTGATAAAAAAGGAGAGATGACTTATGTGGATAAAGGCGTACGAGAAGATTAACGAACTTGGTGGAGATGATTTGGCTAGCTTTATTGATTACAAAGTTGGGTATATCAATACTTACAACATACAGGGATTTGGTGTAGAGAAAATGCCATCCGGTGCTTTTAAGCTATGTATTGAAACCAATGATGGTGATTACATACTTGCCATAGATACAGATGAGCAATCAGTATTAGATCAGGCACAGGAATTAGCTGACAAACTTAATGAATGACTTGACACACTCCCACGACTAAAGCTCGTGGGATTCTGGATTCAAGCAGAGATAGCCATTGTTGCCAATGGACTTACATCTCCTAGCCCAAGAGTTGATGCCCCAACTCTTAATATATTATAGCTGGCGTTACGGTCTCTGTCGTGTAGTGTTTCACATTCAGGACAACGCCATTTTCGTTCTTTTAGTTCAAGGTCTTTATAGACATAGCCACAGACAGAACAGGTCTTAGACGAAGGCTCAAAGCGACCTATGCAGAATACAGTTTTTCCTTTAACTGACGCTAGATACTTGAGTTTCAACATGAACGAATAGAAACCAAGATCGCATATCTTTTTACCCCAAAGCATTTGCATTGCCTTGATATTGAGAGTTTCAAAGAACATGAAATCATATTTATCGGTTAGCTCATTAGCAAGTTTCCAGTGGAAGTCATTGCGTTGGTTAGCGATTCGTTTGTGTAGTCGTTCCAGATTCTTACGTGCTTTGCGTCTGTTATTAGAAAGTCGCTGTTTCTTAGATAGCTTGCGACTGGCTTTACGAATAGCAACATTATTCTTGTGGAAAAACAAAGGAGATTCTATATCATTATCATTGGACGCTGTTAGAAAAGTTTTGAGACCAAAATCAAACCCGACAATTTCACCTGTGCGTGGTGCGGTTCTAGTCTCAACAAAGTCTGTTACAATGTGGATATAAATATCCCCAAGTTTATCACGCTTTACTGTCAAGGTTTTAATGTCACCTTGAATGTCTTGAGATTTGAAATACTTGAATATCTTATTTCCGATTTTAATTCGATTATCATTAAGCAGTTTATATCCTGCTTGTTTTAGCGTGAAAGATTTATAGTTCCTGCGTTTCTTAAAGTTAGGAGTTCCTGATTTGATTCCGTGCTTCTGATTTCTAAAGAATAGCTTGTAGGCTTTGTCAATCCTATCAGCTATATCTTGTATCGCTTGAGAACCAAGTTGATTCCAGTGAGAGTATTTATCTAATTTCTTGAGTTTTGTCAGGTGCTTTTGTAGAGAATAGGTGTTCAGAGATTTCTTATACATCCGATAGTATCGTTTATGCAATGCTATACAGTGGTTATAGATTTCACCAGCAAGCGAGACTTGGTTATGAAGATACTTATTCTTTTTGGAATTGTAGATTTTGAAACAAAAGGTTTTCACTGGTTTTTTTGATCCTCAATGTATTTCTTAACGGTACTTTCTGAAATATGACCAACGCTTTCAATATAATAGCTTCGAGTCCAAAGAGTTGGTACTCTTGTTTTTAGCTGTGGAAATTCTTGTCTAAGAATCCTTGATGTATATCCTTTGAGTTGTTGAACAATGAAATGTGGACTATCAACAGGAGATGATTTGATGAACAAATGCACATGGTCAGGCATTATTTCGCAAGTTTCGATTGTCAAACCAAGTTCATCGGATTTTTGGTACAACAATTCTCTAAGGCGTGTTTCAACCGAATTAGTCAACAGTTTTCGCCGATACTTAGGGCACCAGATAATGTGGTATCCAAGATTATAAATAGCTTTATTACTTGTAGTCCAACGTTTATTTTCCATGCTATTAATTATAGCATAATGTTATTTAATTGTCAAGTGTATAATATCTGCATTTAGGAAAAATGCAGGAATCATTCATCCAACGTCTAAAGAACGTTGGCTTTCTGATTCAAAGGATCGTAACACACAAAGGTTTTTTGTTATAGTTAGTAGGTGGCAAAATGCAATTTGGTTTTTTACAGCGTATAGCAAACTTAGCTGATGGGTTCACGCTAGGAGATAATATCCCATTAGATTTTCTCTTAGGTGATTACTATACCTTTGTCAATTACCAAAAGGCATCTAAGCGCAGACCTACATTCTCAGTCATAACAGAAGTGCTAGGTGATATAACTGGAGATGTAGAGTCTGTGGACTGCGATGTCCGAATATCAGATACCTTACATCAGCCATCATTTGGACATGGGAATATAGTAATATCCGATCCTTATGGCATATACAGCGATGGCGGGCAATGCAAGTTTGAACTAGGGTTCAAGGTAAATATATTCTCTGGTTATAACGACTTGAATATACCGATATGGTCCGGGATGATAACGAGTGCAGATATAGATACATCAAGCCATACTATCAACATAGGGATTGCACAGAGCGGGTATAAGCTAGGCAATCCAGCAGGAACTACTGAGCAAGGGTATAGCACGTCAGGTGACTTTTCGGCTTATAACACGCCAAAATTGCTAGTTGATCATCTTATGGACAATGCAGGATTGCCAGCTGTTAGTTACGAGAATGAGACAGGACAGCCATCTGATATAACTTTCGGAGAGACATGGCAGGACAATAACCGCACATTTTGGGCAATGATATATGGCGCTTGCTTTAATATCTTCTATCTCCCATATTTCGATATAAACGGCATTTTGCATTTAGTCCGAAGGGAGAGCTTTACTGATGTAGATTGGCTATATGATGATAGCAATACAGTCAATATCAGGTTCCTAGAGCAAGCCGATATTGTCAACCATAAGATAATTGATTATGGGCATCCAGTGAAGTTTGAGTTTACATTAGGAGATAATGTTCTAATTGGTCAATCATCACGGAGTAAGACAGATTCTGCCATTAAGTCAAGGTGGGGTGAGCGCTCAGATTATGAGACCGATCCTTTAGTGGGAACGTGGACGAGGGCAGGGGTTATTATAGACGAGATATTAGACTATTATCCATACATGAAACTGATTTATGAGATTACCTCGCCGGGAGTTCAGCAGTTAGAGCTATTAGATCGAATAAGGGTCAAGAGCTTGAAACAGAACATAGAGGGCAAGTTTATTGTGTTGGGTCGGTCTCATAGTATCAGACCGGGCTATTATCAGACTAAAGACATTGTTATATCGCCAGGGGAGAGGTTCTAATGCCATATCCAAGTTATACACCACAAATAACGTCAACTACCTATTGCACGGTTGGCTACGTGAATGAGCTAAACGATAACATTAAGGCACTTATGACTGATGTTTACAAGGCAAAAGGTAACTCAAGCACGCTGAAATCATTTGTAAGGACAACATTTACTACCACTGGAACAATTAAAGCAGGCGTGATCAGACATGCTATATTGAGTGAAGTTCAGCCTGATACACATCATAATAAGATACATGGTGATAACCATACTAACGGCATAGATGATATACCGGTAGTGACAGCTTCACGTAAAGGGTTATTGACAACAACCCTTGCAAGCAAAGCGAATTCTATTGCAACAAATGCTACAAAGAATCAGCTAACCTATCTTACATATACAGGGAACAATAGAAATGCGCCGCAATTTGTTACAGTAGGGTTCACTCCACAATTTGTTAATGTACTTTGTTTACAAAAGTTTTTTTTCACTGGAATGGTAGCAAATGTGGGAGTGGGATTATGGGAAGCATTTGAGGGCGCATCAGTAGCATTTTTTTCAATTGCTAAAATTGATGGTCTTGGGTGGGCAACATTGGCAATGATAGGCGACTGGACGCATTTTAATTTCGACATCACTAATTCCATACGGATAGCAACGAATGGCTTTCACGCTAATTACTTATGCAATGTAAGCAATATCGTTTATCAATATTATGCGTATAGATCGAATTAGGAGAATATTATGGTATTTCCAAGTTGGACACCTACGACAATAACATCAGGTATACATGCTTCAACGATTGTTCGTGAACTCATTACGAATTATATCGCTATACAGACTAATCTATCAAAAATCAGAGGAGCATTAGCTGACTATAACTCTTATAACAAGACATATTATACATCTACTGGGTATGTAATCACTGGCGGATTATCACATTTCTATCTTTCGGGTGTAACGGCAAGCCAGCATCATAATCGCTTGCATGGTACAAGCCACGTAACGGCAACCGATCCCATCCCTATTGCTTCGGCAAGTGCAAATGGCTTGATGTCAACTTCTCAATATGCGAAAATAAATACAATCTCAACAAATGCCTCGCATAATCCTCTAAAAGTGTCAAAGTATATAGGCAATAACAGGTATGTAAGCAAATATATTAGTTTGGGGTGGTTAGCTGATTCGGTTAAGGTTCTGATGGGCAGTAACGCACATATAATGTGGGAACTTAATAGAACACATCTCAAGACACATAAGCATTATCACCTTGGGCATAGTTATTATCCTTTATCATCATCATTAACTATCAGGGCAACAGGGTTTTCGGCAATAGGGTCATGTAATATAACGAATCTAACATATTATTTTTTAGCATTAAAGTGAGGGTGGTATTGTGGCTAAATATCCAATATCAATAGCGACATTCCCTAGCGTTGGGACAAGGACGATCTTTGGCACGGCATTAGTTAATCGGTGGGTAACAGAACTAATTGCTTTCCAGCGTGACTACGTTAGCACTATTGGCGGGTTTGGTACTTTAGCCTCATTTGTAAATACTGCCAGAAACCCTGATGGGTCATTTAAGTTATATGCGGGATCGCATAGTATGATAGCAAGCGTGACAGCAAGCTTACATCATAATAAGATACATGGTACTACGCATCAGGCAAGCGACCCGGTTGTATTAGGTTATGCCAATGTCAGCCGAAAAGGCTTAATGAGCAAGGATCAGGCTAATATTGTAAATACAGCGGCAACAAATGCTAAAAATAACCATATTTTGAATGGGCATGATTATGCTAGTGGCTTTGCAACAGTAGCCTTGAGTTTTAATCCTATTTATGTTCAACTTATGTTTACAAATGGGATGGGAACGTATTGGAGATATGTTAATGATCTGATCGAGTTAGATCATTTATCAGATGAACATTGGGTATCAAGTAGAGCTTCATTATGGTTTTATGCGGCAAGTATGCCTGCTAATGGATTAGCCATTGGAGAACCAACTTAGCAAGGAGAGCGATCATATATGCCTTTACCGATTGATGTAATAACAGGAACAAGTAGTACCAAACTCAGTGTTGCAAACTGGAATACTTATATCAGGGATTCAATAAACAACTTACGAGATCATTATGCGCAAAACTGTGTTTATGATGTTACACATCCTGACTATGGTGCGCATGGGGATGGCATCACTGATGATCGTGACCACATCAATACTGCACAGACAGCGGCTGGCGTAGGGAAGGCTATCTACTTCCCCCCTGGGACATATTTGGTATCTAGCAACATAACAATCTCATCTGACGTCATTTTTGCCTATGGTGCGAAGCTAAGCATAGATAATACCAAAGTAGTTACTTTTACAGGCAATGTTCTTTGTGGCATATCGCAAATTATTTCAGGATTGGGAACGGTATCTTTTACAGGCAACACCAAGATCAAGGAATACTATCCTCAGTGGTGGGGTGCAACTGCTGATGGGGCTACGGATGACAATACGGCAATACAGGCAATGGTGGCAGCAGTGCCAAGTGGCAGTAGCATATATTTTCCAATAGGGACTTATATAGTATCTGCACAGGTATCTATAAATAAAAAACTGACATTAACAGGGCAAGGAACTATAAAATTAAAGGCAAATTCCTCTGTCATCGGCGGTAACTGGTATTGGTTTTATGTTAGTGGTGATGATGTTAAATTCACCGGGCTAACGTTTGATGGGAATGGGACAAACCAGACGAACCTTTATAATATGCTAGGGCTTGGCAGCCTAAGCGTTACCAATGGGAACAGGATAGAAGTATCGGGATGCACAATTATAAATGCCTATGGCACTGCTATTTGTTGTGGTAAGTCCAATGAAGTAATAATTCAAGGGTGTTTCATATATGATGTCACCGGTGGGGGCGGGAATCCAGGGGAAGGCATATCATTCTCAAGTACGTCCAAAGCGAATGTCATTAACTGTATTTTCGGCACAGTAGCCGACCATCATGTATACGTTGACGCAGGGGCATCAAACATAAACATAACAGGGTGCAATTTCAAAGGGGCAACGGTATCTCAGAGTATTGTCATTTACGGAAGCGCCAACAATGTTGTTGTGACAGGATGTACATTTGACGATAACAATGTAGGCGTATTGGTTACGGACAAATCTAACGTAATGCCACAAAATATTACAATATCAGGCAACGCTATTAAGTCGGGACATGGGGTTTCGGCGACTTATGGCATACAGGTTTCAGCAAGCGCTACTTCCGCTAGACAGTCAGTAGTTACGATCTCAGGTAACACGATCTATCAGTTAGGATTAACCGATGATATTATCGGTCATGGTATCGTAATCCAGAGGGCATCGGGCATAACGATTACTGGAAATGCAGTATCAAATAACAACAGCGCTGGTATCTTGTTACAGGGAGCAGATAGCATCAATGTGATTGGGAACTCTGTTTTTGATAACTGCAAGAAGGCAGGGGGGGCATATCCGGCAGGCGTATATGTTGAGACGCTTACCTACGTTCCCACAAATATTGTTATTTCTGAGAACATGATTTATGATTCATTAGGAACTACGCAGACATACGGAGTAAGGGTAGATAATGGCAATATCAAAGTTACTGACAATCTGATGTATGGGAATGTATCATTACCTGTTTATATAGCAAATGGGGCTAATGCGGGTGAAATTACAACTGTAACAGATACCTATACAATATTGTCAACTGATTCAACCATTATTTGTAATAAAGCAACTCCATTTACAGTGACATTGCCGGTAGCAGTAGTAGGACAGCAGTTTACTATAAAGAATATCGGGGTTGGTAGAGTGACGATAGAGGGTAATGGTGCAGAGACTATTGAAGGAGATGCCAATATCTATATAGACCAACTTGATAATCGCACAGTCCAATGCTATACAACAGGTTTGTGGGCGATTATTGGGTATTGTTGACACAACAAAGGAGAAATGTTATGAAGATGCCTATCGCGGGAACTTCTCCCAAAATAA
>ERZ1292629.514-Hain-H43-01um-R1-514-length-42463-cov-13_pt1 | contig 42463 bp, 40 predicted proteins | sample MGYA00564399_ERZ1292629 | MGnify/ENA primary metagenome ERZ1292629 (study PRJEB36523, sample SAMEA6512636) | groundwater metagenome | collected 2019-01-08 | study: AquaDiva: Metagenomics assemblies of 32 groundwater samples
CGATATTTCTTTATAGTCGCTTATTACGCTTTTGTAATAAATTACGCGCAAAAACTTGGCGGGGGATTTGCAACATTCGGCGTCAATTTCGCAAAAGGTTCTTATTTGGCTATGGGTGGCACTGTGGCTGGAGCTGGAAAAGCTGGGTTTAAACCGATTAGAGCTGGAATTGGCGAGAAAGTTGAAACATTCGGGGATAAATTGGCGGGGTCTGGTGTTGCTGGAACTTACAATATTGGAAAACAAATGAGAAGCCTTGGCGAGTCAATGCAAAAAGGCAAAAAAGAGCGCGAAGAAGAAATAGCAAAAGGAAAAATCGCTCAAATAAAAAGCGACCCTAAAAAAATAAGAGACTATATGCAAGAGCTAACAAAGAGCAAAAAATATGGAACGCTAAAACATATTATTGATTCGGATAAAATTGACTGGGACAATGAAGAATGGATAAAACAAGTTGCTCAAATGCCAAGCATACTAAGTGATAGTAAGGCTCGTGTATTTTTATCTAAAAAATGGAAAGGATTTAACGCAATAGATGAAAACAAAATGGCGGAAGCATTATCTTCAATAGATATACCGACAGCAGGAGGGTGGAGCGAGGTTTCTAAAATTGTTGGGCAATTAAAATATAAAGACCCAAGCACTGGCATAGAAACTGCATTTAAGCCCGATGATGTACTTCAAAAAACATGGACAAGTATGTCGAGCACAAAACAACAGCGTTTCGCGGCATCTTCTGAACATTTTGATAAAGCGCTATCGCTTGGCATCGAAACTGACCCTGACTTTGTAAGAGGTTTTGTAAATATGCCATCATTACGACCGGTAATGAAAGCTGGATTAGGACAAATCTTAAATTCAATTTCGCAAGGAAGACTATCTGACGCGCAAACCTTATGGACAAAATTGTCGCCTGCAATACTGCCCGCCGCAACTGCAATGCCAACTTCTGAAAAACCATCGCTTTCAATAAAAGCATACATAGACGGAATATTAAACAGATTAACGCCTCCGTCATCTATCACTTGGTAATGAATACATACTTAAACTTATACAATCAATCGCCACAATCCATAAAGAATTTTATAAATTCTGATGATTATTTTAATTTTTTTGATGAATGTGTAAAAAAATTTGAAATTGACGACGACACGCAAATAAATTTTGACTATCTGATTCAAGACATTTCCATAAAATTTTTTGAACCAGAAAGCGTTGGTTCTCTTGCAATTGAAATTACGAAACGACTAAATTTTGAACAAGAAAAGTCATCTCAAATCGCTCATTACATCTGGACAAGATTTAAACCCCTCGTTATTCAGGTTTGGAAAAACGCGGAAACTTTCAAAAAGGACGAGGAAGAATCGCGAGAAGAAATATTTAAAGACATAATCAAGCAGGCAAGAGCTCAATCTTCTTCTCCAAAAAATATTGTAGATTTAGGAAAAGTAGCAAGGCAATCTTTACCGCAAAAACCTGAAATACAAACCACGAAACCAGTGCAAAAACCCGTCAATTTAAGGGCTGATTTATTGAATCCAAAAATTGTTCAAATTCCTCAAACTCCCGCGCAAAAAATAGGTAGCGAAACAAAAACCAGCGCAAGAATAAAAATTGAAGATAAAAATGAATCACTGCGCACTCAACCGATTCCTGATACAGAGCTGGAAAGTGGAATTCAGAATTTAGAATTTAGAGAGCAAAGCTCAAAACCTGAAATAGAAAACACAAAATATAAAACTCCAAACAATATTGACGAAATTCCAAAATTTGAACCCAAAACAGAAAATACACAAAATGAAATGCCGAATATAAGGCAAGATGAAAACGATGAAGTGTTGGATTTATCAAACATTTAACTTAAAATGAATTAGATGAGATTTTCTGTTCCGCAATACATTACAATAGAAGACAAGTTGATGGGAGTGCTTACATTCAGACAGCTGTTTTTATTATTAGGCGCGTTTTTTATATCGTTTATTTCATTCAAAATACTTCCGTCTTTTATCGCAATGGTAATCGCATTTTTCGCGTTTATAACAGCGGTTGCGTTGGGCTGGATTCAGCTTAACGGGAAACCACTGCTAAATCAGATGTCAAAAGTATTTGAATATTTTTTTTCATTTGCGGGAAAAAAATATTTATGGAGACCTTCTCCCGGAATTATTACAAAGTCAATAGAAATTCCGATTATAGAAAAATACTTTCCAATTGAAATAGAGGAAGAGGAAACATTTATTAAACGCGTTCCTGTTGTTATGCCAAAGGAACAATTTCCAATAGAGAGCGTTCCTACTGAAAAAATTATTGTCAAAAAACCATCATCAATATCTCGTGTAGTAAAAACACCAGCTGAAGTGCACATAGAAACAAAAAAGCGAGAAACAGCAAGCATATCAAAACCACTAATCAAATATATTCAATATTCGCACAAACATCCAGCGAACCCGTTTAATCCTTACAGAAATTTTCCATTACCGCATTTTCCAACAATGCGCCAATAAACAACCATGCAACCAACAACTTCCAGTTTAATAAAAATATCAGACATCAAGAACGGGGTTTATGTCCTAGAAGATGGGGGATTAAGGACTGTTTTAGCTGTTCCGGGGATAAACTTTTCGCTTTTAGCTGAATCAGAAAAAGAAATGGTTATCGGTCAATTTAAGGAACTGCTTGATGGATTAGATTTTCCAATTCAAATTTTAGTCATTTCGCGACTTGCAAATATTGAAAACTATTTAAGTTTATTAGATAAAAAACTTGAAGATGAAACCGAACAACTAATACGAGTGCAACTTGAAGAATATACAGGATTCATAAAAGATTATGTTGAAAAACATAAAATAATGAAAAAACTTTTTTATATTATTGTTTCATATGACGCCGTCTCATTGACTCTTGGCGGAAAATTTTCTAAATCAGCTGAAAAAAAACAAGACGCATTTGAGCAACAATTAGAACAACTTGAAATGCGCGTTATCTACATATCAGAAAAATTATCCAGTATTGGATTACAACCGATTAAACTTAGCGACGCTGAATTAACCCAGCTTTTGTTTGAAATGTATAATCCAAGCGTGCGATGGGGAGTCGCGCCAGTTCAACTTTTTGAAGAATTATCAAAAACGAATATTTAATTAACATTACTTTTTGCTTTGAAACATGGATATAAAAAAAATATTACAACAATTACGCGCCAAAGGAAAAACAGACGGCAAGGGAAGAGTTGAAATTCCTACGGTGAAATCTCTTGCTGGATTTGAAAAAATTAAAGAAATAATTTCGCCAACAGGCGCTGTATTCACAGCAAAAGATTTTCAAATTGGAGAAATTTTTGGAAAAAATATTTTGGTATTAGCTTATCCAAAATATCTATTTGCGGGATGGCTTGAAAATATTTTGGGAATCCAAGAAGCGTTTAATCTTTCTTTATTTTTCTTTCATATGGATACACCTGTTATATTGAAGCAACTTGAAAAACAGCTTGCGCGAGTTGAAGGTCAAATATCCGAGCGAGAAGAACGGGGATTAGTGAGGTCTCCTGAATTAGGAACCGCATATGAAGACATTGAATCGTTGAGGGACGCGCTTGTTCAGGCTCGAGAAAAAATGTTTCAACTTGGATTTTATCTAACTATTTTTAACGAATCGCCAGAAGAATTAAATTTGCAAGAAAAACAAATTATCAAAACACTTGAAAGCGCGTTGGTTATTCCAAAGCCTGTTATGTTTCAGCAAGAAGACGGGTTTATTTCTACTCTTCCATTGGGATTGGATAAATTACAAGCGCATTATCAACTAAATTCTTCACCTGCAGCCTCATTTTTTCCATTCATATCCTCAGAGCTTTCTATGGAGCAGGGAATTCTTTTGGGGATAAATTTACAAGACAATAGCTTGGTAATTTTTGATAGATTTGCGTTTGAAAACGCGCATATTGTAAGTTTTGCGCGATCTGGTTCGGGAAAATCATACACCGCAAAAATTGAAATAATGAGAAATTTGATGATGGGAACCGATGTTATAGTCCTAGACCCTGAAAACGAATATAAGTCAATCACAGAAGTTTATGGCGGGAGCTTTGTTCCCGTATCTTTAAAATCTGATTTTCATCTTAATCCATTTGATATGCCTGCGGTCTTAGAAGGAGAAGAGCCTTCTGAAGTTTTTAAAGAAAAAATTGCCGATTTACTTGGATTGATTGAATTAATTTTGGGTAAAAATCTCAGCGCCGAAGAATTAAGTATTTTAGACAGAGCGTTAACGCAAACTTACGCTTCATTTAATATTTTACCAACAACAGATTTTTCAAAAGTTGAAATGTTCCCAACGCTAAATGATTTTGAGAAAATTCTTAGAAGCATGGAAGGGGGTGAGATTGTAGCTGAAAATTTTTATCCATATACGCAAGGTAACTTTTCAGGATTCATTAATCAACCAACAAATGTTGAGCTTAATAAAAGAATAGTCACATTTGGTTTTAGGGATTTAGTTGAAGAACTGCGACCAATTGGAATGTATCTTGCGCTAAGCTATATTATGAGCAAAGTTCGCCGTGAACTAAAAAAAAGAGTTGTGATAATAGACGAGAGCTGGTGGCTTGTAAAACAAGAATCTGGCGCAAACTTTTTATTAAACGCGATAAAACGAGGGCGAAAATATTTATTAGGCATTACAACAATCACGCAAGATGTTGAGGACTTTTTAAATTCTCCATATGGAAAACCAATCATAACAAACTCTGCTTTAGTTTTTTTAATGAAGCAATCGCCTGCAACCATTGATTTAGTTGGTCAAACCTTTGCTCTTTCAGAAGGAGAAAAAAAGTTTTTAACGCAAGCCGAACGGGGGAGAGGAATTCTTATCGCTGGATTAAAACGAGTTCCAATTTTTATACTTGGCTCTTACGCGGAAGACCAGATTATTCGCTCATCACTTGAACAATTAATGGCTATTAAGGAATCCGACAAAGAATAATATAGAAAGGTGTAGTTGGCTAATAACCCAAACCTAATGGCGGAAATTTTATATAATCCAGAGACAGGCGGAGATGAAATTAAAACAATCCATGACCCAGAAGCAGGTCTATCTAAATTAGAAGTTCCGAATAACACAGAAGACAAAAGCGCTTTTGTTAAGATTATTTTATATTTCACTTTTGTAATAGCGATTATGGTTGATATTATGGGAATAATTGCAACTGCTCTTGATTTAGGAACAGCCGGGATTGGTGGGTGGATTTTACGAATTATTTTTGGAATTGTAAAAGTGTTTTATCTTGGACTTTTCTGGTATTTAAGCGGTGCGTTTGATTACAGTGGCGGACGAATAACCGGAGCGCAAGCAATTAAAAAAATCACGCAATATTCAAAAGTTTTTATTTGGGCTACTCGGTCTTTAGAAATTACAAGCGTTATTACTGGAATTATTCCGATTTTAGGAGATGTGATTGATGTCTTACCAATCGAAACATTTAATATAATATTTTTATTCTTTATTTTTCCAAACATTGTAAAAAGAATGGAAGACAGCAAATAGAAAAAGAGGCTATGTCATAAAAATAGTGGAATTACAATTGAAGAAGGGAGGTGATATCATTGCGCACTACAGCCATCGACCAGCTGGTGCAGTCATGCATTCGGCAAGGTCGGATCTCTGATGCCAAAGAGGTAGCCAAGCTGTCGAACCGTGAGCTTTCGGCTGAAGAGATCGACCAGCTGATACACATCGTCAACAAATAGCCACACGACAGAGCGAGGAGATAACATCAAATCGCTTTTTTTTGTACTAAAAAATTACTTAAATCCAAAAAAAATTAGACTCGAAAAACTCGCGAAGCATCTTATAAAAACGGAGACTACAAACTATTTCAGTTTATAATTTTATAATGAGTAAATTATTTATTGTTTTATTTTTATTATTATTTTTAACAAATTTTTCTCTTGCGCAATCGCTATCGCTTTATGTTTTTGCAAAAAAAATTGATGGTGGAGTTCTTTTGGGAGTCGAAGCGCCGTCATCTGAATATTCATTTGATTGGAATGTTTTAGCTGGAACAATTTTTAACAAAACAACAAATTCAAATACAATAAAAATCCCGGTAAATAGCGGTATTAAAAATATCTCGGGAAAAATTGTCGCTAAAAACGGACAGATAACGCTCGAAAAAAATTTTTATTTTGTTCTTCCAGAGCCGCGAGTAAGCATCGTAGAATTTGATAAAAACTTGAATCTAATTTTGCCGATTAATTACAAAAATAATACCAGCAATTATTTTTTTGCTATGCCTTTTAATTTTTTTGTAAAAACACCAACATTAAATTACAAATGGATTTATGGCGGACAAAATGTTGGTGGCAGCAGTTTGTTAAATTTAAATTCTACAACAAATAATATATCGGGGGAATTAAAAGTTATAGTGATTGACCCATCAAATTCAACCGAGTACGCAACGAATAAAATTTATAGATGACCCCGACAGATTTTCTTCAAAATTTTTGCCAAGGATCCCTTCAGGATTGCATTCAAGGAGTTTATAATCTTTGGCTCGCTATAGCTGTCGCCATTGCGTTTTTATATATTGTGATTGGCTCATTAGAATATATGACAAGCGCGGCAATAAATAAAAAAGGCGCTGGAAAGAAAAAAATAACAGGCGCGATTATTGGATTGGTTGTAATTTTTGCAAGCGGGTCTGTTTTATATTGGATAAACCCCCACATTTTCAATGCTGAATTAATAATTTTTAGCGTTACAAAATTAGAACCGCCGAAATTTACAGAAAGCAGATGGCAAGACCCAGGTCATCCAGTAAACATTACATCCTGTCAAAAAATAGAAACTGACGCTAAGAATTTACTAATCAAATATCCAAAGCTCCTAATGATTGAAATTAATGAAGGTGAAATAGATACGCAGGATAAAAGAGCGCGATTTATAGGTTGTATGGCTCGCGCTGAAACATCATGCGATCCCAATAATGTTGGTAGGCAGGCAGCTGGGTTATTAAGCATTTCCTATAATACCCCTGCATATCGTTCAGCCCTTGCAAACCGAATTCAACAATGCCACAATTATAATATAGCAACTACTATTGGCAAAAATTGTGGACCAAATAATACTGGCGCGTGCTTAACTGCTCTTAAAAATATTGAGTTGTCGGTATGCTTAGGATTACTTTATTCAAGTAGCTACACTAATCCTAACAGCAGAGTTTATTTTCAAAAAATGGGATACACAAGCGGGAGTTTAACAAATATTTTAAGAATTTACAATGCTGGTTATTATAAACCAGATGCTGGATTAAATTATGCGAAATCAATTACTAATTGCATCAATAAATAATGCGAATTAAATTTTTAGCTTTAATTATAGCCTTAAGTTTTTTAATAACTAATGATTCCTTTGCGAGTTTTACTGATACGCCTGAATATTGGATTTTAAAAGTTAAATTTGAAAATAATCGCATTACTCTTAATGACAGCGATCCTGCGTTTTTGGATTTTTGGGACTCTCCGCCATTAATGTCCAGTGGCAATTTTAATCTTGAAATTTTAGATATTAGCAACCGAGTTGTAGAAAAAAAATCATTCGGTTTAAGTGAAGGAGAAAATTTAATTGGAATTCCAAGCTATCTTAATTTACAAAAACTAATCATTGCCGACACCAATGGCACAATACTCTTTTTTTATGATTTTCCTTTTTATGCTCGCACTTGCAACGAAAACAACAAATGCGAAGACGGAGAAGAGAATCTTTGTCCATTAGATTGCAAATATGCGGATAATTCAAACTACCCGCTTACGCCCAATAAAAACGAAATTCAAAAAAATCCACCGCAACCATTAGAAACACCAATGGCAACGCTTACTCCCGAAACAATAAAAAATCAATTTAAAAATTATTTGATTGTATTAGGAGTTGGAATAACATTTTTGTTAATTATTTTTGGTATTATTTACTTAAAAAAGAGATAACCTTGTTAAAATTTATTTAACCAATGATAAAAAAAATATTTGTCGGACTGGGAATGATTATATTAGTTGGGTTTGGAATTTTGATTTTTAAAGAATTTAACTACCAAAAACCTATTCCTGATATTATTGAACTTCCATCTGGGTACCGAACCGATGATTCTATCCCAGTTGCCATCGAAAAACAGCAGGAAATAACGCCTACTGACGCAACAACAATCGCTAATACGCGCGCAAACAAACAATCAGTAAGCCTTCTTATTGATAGCGTTTTGGGATTTGCTGAAATTGAATATCCGAATTTATACGCATTTGATTACAAAGAAAAAAGTATAAAAATCTTTGATTTAAAAAATAGAACATATAAAGAATTATATTCAAATCCAGACATAAATTTTGTCTCATTTTCTCCGCGAAAAAATAATATCATTTTTAAAAAATCAGTCAAAGGGTTTTCTCAATTTTATTTGCTTAATTTAATAAAAGATAAAATTTATCCGCTTGAAATATTCATAAAAAATATTAGCTGGATTAATGATACTGAATTTCTTTATTATTTTTCAAACAATTCATCTGTGAATTATATTGGAAAAGCAGTAATCAGTTCATCTGGATTAAAAAACGAAAAGCTTGTTGATATCGGAACTATAAATCCGCAATTTAATTTTGCAAATAATAATTTACTTATATCGAGCGAAAAGCAATCGCCCTTGTTTCTGATAAGCCTAAAAACCAAATCACGAAAAATAGTTTTTGACGAAATGCCTTATATTTCTTTTTTAACTGATGGAAATTTAATTTTTGTAAATTACGCGAAACAATCCTTGAGTAGCGCCATTATTGATGGAACTGGAAAAATACTGAAAAAATTTGATTGGGGAACATTTAAAGAAAAATGCTATTTATCAAATACAACTTTGGGGCAAACACAAATAAAATTAATTTGCGGAGTGCCGACTGGCGACCAATCAGCAGGTTCATATCTTGATTGGAAAGAGTTGCGAAGCTCAACTTCTGACAAATTAGTAATAGTTGATATAAAAACTTTTGATATAAAAGAAATAAAAATTGAGGGTGATTTTGATATATTAAATCCAAGGCTAACTCCCATTGGAATTATTTTCACTAATAGGCTTGACAGCAAACTTTATCTCGCACCAGTGGAATAATTTTTTCTCCAAAAGCGTCCAAAGAAGAATTGCTATCCAATAAATAATAAATATTGACGGGATAGTAAATAATATAATTCCTATAATACCAATCATAAAGAATGCTGTTTTTCTCATTTCAATAGGCTGGTTTCTTAATGATATAAATTGTAAAACAAGAGTTATAGCCGCCAGTATTACGCTTGGTGTTTTTAGGTCAACAATACCCATAAAAATAAGAATTTCTGGGCTATTTTTTAATTTATTAAAAACCGCGAACATTGCAAATAATATTGGCAACGGACTCATTTGAATCATAAAATTACTCATTGGATTAAACTTCTCCTCTTCATAAACTTTCGCGGCAATTTCTGCTTGTTTCAAAAAATCTACTTTTGCTTTTTTATTATTTGAATTATTTGATTTATTTCCAAAACTATTTGAAGGATGCGCAAGTGCGGACGCTCGCTCTTTTATGAGCGCTTGAATTTTTTTTAATTTATCTTCTTCTTTGTGCAATATCCAATAAAGAGGGGATAACGGAATTCTAACCGCAAGGGAAAATACAATTATAGCAATCCCCGGATCTGGAAAATAATTTAATATCAAAGTAAAAAATTTATATAAAGGTTCTACAAAAATTGTATTAAACATTTTTTTATGATGATTATTTTTTAATAATTATAATAACTCCAATATCTTTTTGGTTGTTGTTTTAAAATCTAATTCTTCAATATCTTTTTTTGGTGTAATTACAAAATCTGCCTTCTTAATCTTGTCAATATTTAATCTTAAAATTTCATAAATTATTCTTCGAATTCTATTCCTTTTAACGGATGTTTTGACTGTTTTTTTTGAAGGTATCACTGAAAAACGAGGAATGGAATTATTTGATTCTGCAACCCAAACCTTAAAAACATCGTTTTCGCTTTTTTTTGATAATTTAAAAAATTTATCAAAATCAAAATTTCTAAATCTATAATTTTTAGAAATCATTACGCTGAAATCTTTTTTCTGCCCTTTCTTCTTCTTTTTAGCAAAATCTTTTTTCCAGTAGTCGTGCTGCTTCTGACTAAAAAACCAATTTTCTTTTTTCTCTTTTTATTTGTCATTGTTTTATATTATATTAATGGCATATTATTTATACCGCTTAATAATATTTTTTTAAAAAATCTTATTAGACCTTATCCACTAACTACCCACATTTGCAACCAAATACACTTGTCATCTTTTTAAGCTATAATAATTTTACACTATATTATTGAAAACGATAATTCGTTATTCAATAATAAAAAGAGCGCTGAAAGTCTTGTTTTTAACATTTTTTAGCTATTTTATTATGGAACAAAAAACTTTAGATGAAACTTGGCAAGACATACTTGGTGACCTATCAAGCAAAGTCCCAAAGCCCAGCATTAAAACTTGGTTTAATCAAGTTAAGCCCCTAGCCAAAGTTAATGATACGCTAAAATTAACAGTTCCAAACAAAATTGTAAAATTTTGGTTAGAACAAAAATTTAATAGCTTTATATTAAGTTCAACGAAATCCATATTTAATGAAGTAAAATCTATTGAATATATTATTGAAGATAACACTCAGTCGCCTAAAACTAGGTCTACAAAAAATTTCTCGCTGTTCAAGAAAATATCCATTTTTGAAGTTAATCCACAAACAAACATAAACCCCAAATATCGTTTTGATAATTTCGTTGTAGGCGGAAATAATGAATTGGCTTTTGCCGCGGCGCAAGGAATATCCCAAGACATTGGCGCAAAATATAATCCTCTTTTTATACACGGCAGCGTTGGTTTAGGAAAAACACATTTAATACAAGCAATAGGGAATGAGGTTTTAAAAAAACACAATAATGCTAAAAAAATAAAATATACCACGAGCGAACAATTTACAAATGGATTAATTAACGCCTTAAAAAATCAATCAATTGACGATTTCAAGTCAAAATTCCGCGATATTGATGTTTTAATAATAGACGATGTTCAATTTTTTTCAGGTAAAGTAAAATCCCAAGAAGAGCTTTTTCATACATTTAATGTCTTATATGACGAAGGCAAACAAATTATTTTTTCATCAGACAGACCGCCGGTTGTTATTCCAGATATAGAAGACCGCCTGAAATCACGATTTAGCGGAGGATTAGTTGTAGATATAATAATTCCGGATTTTGAAACAAGAGTTGCTATATTAAGGTCAAAATCTCAAGAAAGAGGAGTTTTAATTGATAATAAAATTTTAGATATTATTGCGCAAAAAATTACAAGAAATATTCGCGAACTTGAAGGCGCATTAAATTTAATTTTGTTTAAAATTAAAGATGTTAATAAATTAACCGAGGACAAGATTAATGAATTACTAAAAGATTATTTACAGGTTTATTACAGAAATGTAACTCCTAAAAAAATAGTAAAAACAATAACAGAATTTTATTCACTCAAAGAAGATGATATGGTTAAAAAAACACGCAAAAAAGAGGTTATTAGACCTAGGCAAATAGCTATGTATTTATTGCGAGATCTTGGTAAAATGTCTTATACATCTATTGGTGAATTTTTTAACAACCGAGATCACACAACAATAATTTATTCCTGTGAAAAAATTGAAAAAGAAGTTATCCACAACTTAGATCTAACACAGGAGATAGAAATAATTAAATCCAAAATTTTACACAGTTAATCCACGAGTTATTAAAAATATTTTTTGGATTCTTAGGTTAAAAAAATACATTAATTAAACTTATCCCCTTATCCACATCACTTATAACAATGAAATTTAAAATATTAAAAGAAAGATTAAAAGAGATTGTATACACAGTCGAAAGAATTTGTTCAAAAAAAGGAGATTTGAATATTTTGAATTTTTTTCAAATTAAAGCTAATAATAATAAAATTTTTGTGTCCGCAACAGATTTAGAAATTTCTTACCAAGCTGAAATATTCGGAAAAATAGAGCAAGAAGGCGAGGTATTATTGCCATCAAAACAATTTGTGCAGTTGCTGGATAGTTTTTATGAGGATGAATTGACTTTAGAGAAAAACGGGAATTCTGTGCGAATAAAAGGGGATAATTCAGTATCAAATTTAGTTGGGCTAATAGAGGAAGAATACCCTGTAATTAGCGCAGTTGAGAAAAATAAATATTTTGAAGTTGATAGTGGAATTTTTGAGGATTCCTTGAATAAAGTTTTTTCAAATTTAAGAACAGCAGATTTATTTAAACCAGAATTATCAGGTGTTTATTTTATTTTAACAAAAAAAGATTTAACACTAGTCACAACAGACACGCTAAGATTGTCTGAAACAAAAATAAAATCGCAATTTTATACTTCAAACATAGACGACACTAAAATTCTTATTCCAAAAAAAATAATCCAAGAATATTTGGCCATCAAAAGAAAGCCAACAAAATTATCTATATTTTTTGAAGAACATCAGATTTCTTTTGACCTTGGAAGCCAAGTGTTGATAACTAAATTGATGTCAGCGGAATTTCCTGATTATAAAAGAATAATCCCAGAAGAATTTAATTTGTCAATTCATATTGAAAAAGATAGTATTTTAAAAATACTAAAATTAAACAAAGTGTTTTTGGACCAAACAAAAGAAGTTAGATTCAAAATTAATCCAACTCAAAAACAGGCTGAAATTTATTCAAAAAATGAATTACTTGGAGAAACAACAAATAATTTAAAAATAAATATTATTGAAAATGTTTTAAGAGAGAATGAAATTTTTGAAATTGGATTTAACCACGAATTTTTTCAAGACGGAATATTAGCGGTTGAAGGTGAAAAAATATTTTTAGGGTTTAATCAATCAAACGGCGAAACCTCAAAACCGCTCGTAATCAAATCACCAATAGAAGAAGATTTTATCTACATACTTATGCCGTTGTAAAAAAACAAGAAATTATATTTTTATCAAGATTTTTATCAAGGGGTTAATTTTTTATTTACTTAAGTAAAACGACGATCGTCTGAATGCTTAAATAGGAATAAAATGCTGGGTTTTTTGTTTAATAAAATTTTGTGATTAAATTTTACCTTAAATATTTCGTATACTTATTATTGAAATGGCGCTTAGGAAATTAAAATTGTCTAATAATCAATTACTGGATTTAGCGAGGGAACTTAAAATAAGGTTTCCAGATTCGCAGTTGAAAATTTTTAAAGAAAAACGACAAATAATTTTAAAATCAAAAATTAAACTAAACTATTTTGAAATAAAGGAAATGGAATTATTGGTAAAAAATTATTATCCGAAACATCATATAAGTATTTCATAATAACTTTTCTATCCGCTAAATCCTCTTTCTTCGTTGTTTCTCATATTCCAATTTTCAACAGCTCCTTCCCATCCGTAGAATTGCGGGTCGTTTGCGGGATTATATGGGGAAGGACCCAATGGATTATTTCTATCTACAAAATATAAAATATCGTGAATTCCAGACTCTGACACATATGAGCCATTTAACATTGGCTTATTAACTGTTCTTGGGAGTGGATTATTAAACGGTTCTATTGGAAAATTAAATAAAACTTTTTTTGTAAAATTTCCCCAAATCGGAAGGGAAGCAACCAAGCTTTCGCCTCCGCGCATTACCGAGCCGTTTGTGTTTCCAGACCAAACAGCAACAACCAAATTTGGAGTATAGCCCAAAGCCCATGCGTCTCTGTAGTCTTGGCTAGTTCCTGTTTTTATTGCAATGTCATAATTACCGATTTTTGTGTATCCGAGCGTTCCGCCAAAAAGCCATCGTCTTGCTTCATAGTCTTTTAATATGGAATTTAACATTCTCGCGGATTGTGTGTCAATAACTCGCTCGCGAATTGGCTGATATTCATATAAACTTTTTCCATTTGAATCAGTAATTTTTAAAATCAATGATTGAGATGGAAGTTCTCCTTCATTCGCAAAAACGCCGTAGGCTCTAACCATATCAATCATTCTTAATTCAGCGGTCCCTATTCCAAGTGAAAGACCATAGTGTCTATAGCTATCCAACGCTGTTATTCCAAATTTTCTTGCGTTTTCTATAACTCGTTCTGGTCCTGCAAGATAGAAAACTTTTATAGCTGGAATATTTAAAGAACGAGCCAGCGCGCTTCGCAGACTTATTGGTCCAGAAAAATTACCGCTAAAATTTTTTGGTCTATACGGAGTTTGGGCTGTTCCAAAATTTGTTGGGAGGTCAAATATAATTGTTTCTATTGGATACCCTAATTGAAATAGCGTAATATATGAAAATGGCTTAAACGCAGAACCGGGTTGCCTTGGCCAAATTGTCATATTAACTTGACCATCAATTGTCGTATCGTTAAAATCGCGCGAACCAACCATAGCTAAAATCTCGCCTGTTTTTGGGTCCATAGCTAATAGCGCGGCGTTTTTACCTTTATATTTTTTTTCATTTTCCTTTGCGCCGGTTCCAACAGATTCTTCCGCTACTTTTTGAAAATCATAATTTAATGTTGTGAGCACTTTTAGCCCGGCTTGTTCAAGGTTCATTTTTGGGAATTTTTTTTCTAAAATAGTTTTTACTTCTAATACAAAATGCGGAGCCGCAATTCGTAAATATTTTTTTTCTGTGAATTTTAGTTTTTCAGCGATAGCTTCTGAATATTCTTTTTGATTAATCCATCCAGCCTTGTAAAGATTTTTCAAAATCTGCTCCTTTCTGCTGATTAACCTAGGTATATTTTCTTTTTTAGATGGCGAATAATATTGCGGGGATCTTGGAATTGAAATCAGAGTAGCTATTTCCGCGTAAGTTAAATCTTTTATGTTTTTACCAAAATAAAAATCACTTGCCGCTTTTATTCCATAATTACCTTCTCCAAAATTAATGATGTTTAGATAGTAAGTTATGATTTCGTCTTTGGAATATTTTTTTTCTAATTCAATCGCAAGAATTGCTTCTTTTATTTTTCGGACAATGTTTTTATCTTGGCTAAGAAATAAGTTTCTCGCAAGTTGTTGCGTTATTGTGGAGCCACCGTATCCAACTGAGCGATTTTTTATGTTAAGCCAAAGAGCGCGAATTATTCCTTTTATGCTTACGCCATTATGATAGAAAAAACTTGTGTCTTCTGCAGCTAGCGTTGTAAGGATAGCTTTTTTAGGTATTTCATCATAATTTACCCAAAATCGTCTTACGCCAAGTTCATATAATAAAATTTTTCCTGTTCTATCATAAATTTGAGTGCTACCGCTTAAAATTTTTTCACCAATAACATCAGGTTGGGGAAGCGATAAACTTGAAAAACTAATCCATAAAAAAAGAGTCGCTGAAAGTAAAAATATTAATCCACCGCATATAATTATTCCTTCCAAAAATAATCTTCTAATTCCTTTGCGCTTGATTTTTTTAGACAATTTATTCATGTATTATTTTTATCGGTTATTTTAATATCAATAGCGTATAATTTAATTATGACACAAAAAGATAAAAGCGATGAATTATTTAATAAGATAAGGAGAGGGGAAGAAGAAGACCTTACAAAAATGTTAGCCGATAAGCTTGGATTGGCTTATTTTAATCTTGAATACACAAAGCCAGACCCAGAGGCGTTAAAAATAATCCCAGAGGTAAAAGCGCGAGAACTAAAAATAGCAGGAATTCAAAAAATAGCCAACAATGTTATCATAGGAGCGCTAAATCCACAAAAAAAAGAAACCGAAGAATATATAAGAACGCTTGACAGCGAGGGGTATATAATAGAAGTTGTTGCTTTGTCTCAATCAAGCTTAGAAAAAGCGTGGGAAGAGTATAGATTTATTAAAGAAAAAAAAGTGCAGTATGCGGATGTTTTGGAAATAAGTCCTGAAAAGCTTACGATAATCAGTGAAAAAATAAATTTAATAAAAGACATAGAACCGCTCATTAAAAATATTTCAGCAGAAAATCCATTTGAAATTTTAGAATACTTAATGGCTGGCGCGATAAAATTTGAAAGTTCAGACATTCATTTTGAACCAACCGAGAGCGTTATTGGTATTAAATACAGAATTGACGGAATGCTGTATTCAGTTTGCGCATTTTCAAAAAATGTTTATGGATTGCTTAAAAACAGAATAAAGCTTGCGGCTGGGCTAATGGTAAATGTTTCAAACAAGCCACAAGACGGAAGATTTACTATATCGTTAGATGAAGACCAAATTGAAATAAGGGTTTCAGCAATTCCGAGTTCATTTGATGAAACTATTGTAATGAGACTTTTAAATTCAAAAAATATAATAGTTGGACTTGATAAATTGGGATTAAGAGAAGACCATTTTAGATTATTAGAAGAAATTATTCAGCTTCCAAACGGGCTTATTTTAAATACTGGGCCAACTGGTTCTGGCAAAACAACAACCCTTTATGCTATTTTAAATAAAATCAAAAGAGAAGAAATAAAAATCATTACGATTGAAGATCCGATTGAATACAGACTTGCTGGAATTACGCAAACGCAAGTTGATTTAAGAAGAAAATACACATTTGCTGATGGACTCAGGTCTATATTAAGGCAAGACCCAGATGTAATTCTTGTAGGGGAAATTAGAGACAAAGAAACCGCTGGAATCGCAATTAACGCGTCTTTGACTGGACATTTAGTTGTTTCAACTCTTCATACAAATGATTCACTCGGCGCAATTCCGAGATTGGTTGATTTAGGAGTTGATAAATTTTTATTGCCACCGAGTTTAAGATTAATTATCGCGCAAAGACTTATTAGGAAAGTTTGTAAAAAATGCGCAAAGCCGTTAGAAATTTCAGATGAAACAAAAAAAGCGATTATAGACGAATTAAAAGATGTGCCTGATTCTGTAAAGGGCAAAACAGATATTAAGAAAATTGAAATTTTAGGTCCAGTAGGATGTGAAGCTTGTAAATCAACTGGATATAAGGGCAGAATTGGAATTTTTGAAATGCTCCATATAACTTCGGCAACGGAAAAAATAATCTATGACGAACCAACTGTAAGCACTCTATTAGAATCTGCCAAAAAAGAAGGATTCACAACAATTCGTCAAGACGCGCTTTTGAAACTTTTGGAAGGAATTACGACTATTGAAGAAGTGGTAAGAGAAACCGGACCGCTTGCGTAAAAGAAAACGCCGAAACACCTGTGGTGTTTCGGCTCAGGAGCTCTACGCTCCTAGTTTGGTTCTTGAGGTGGCGGTTCTGATTCTGGACATTGTGCCTTCCGCAACGCCATTGACTTCAGCGTAAGCCTCTGTCGTTCCCCTGACAACTTCCGCCAATTTCCGCACTGATACTTGTAGGTTGTCAGCTCGGAGAATTGACGGAACAAGAGTCTCGGTTTCTTGGCTGGATTCGGCAAGTAGATCGGAGTCTACTTTTTACTTTTTCATCATTGCTTCAAATTCTTCTTTTTCTATAACCTCCTTTTCAATAAGATATTTTGCGAGGGTTGTTATTTTGGCTTTTTTGGATTTTATGAGTTTTTTGGCTTGTTCAAACGCGGAGCTTAAAAGAGCCTTGACTTCTTCGTCAATTATTTCCGCGGTTTTTTCTGAATAATCTTTTTCAACAGCGATTTCTCTCCCGAGAAAAATAAGCTCTCTCGCCCTGCCTAGCGTTATTGGTCCTAATTTTTCAGACATTCCGTATCGCGTTACAATCATATGGGCTATGTTAGTCGCAACTTGCAAATCATTGCTTGCGCCCGTTGAAATGTCATTAAATTGCATTAACTCAGAAGAATATCCACCAAGCAAAACCGCTAATTCGTCTAAGAATTCTTTTTTGAAATGAAAATTCTTTTCTTCGGTTTGAAATTTTAGCGTATAGCCTCCTACTCGTCCGCGCGAGATTATAGAAATTTTGGATACTTCAGTCGCATATTTTGAAAAATGCGCGACAATGGCGTGTCCAGCTTCATGGTATGCCGCAACCTCTTTTTCTTTTTTAGAAATTACTCGCGATTTTCTTTCAGGTCCAAGTAAAATTTTTTCAATGGATTCTCGCAGTTCGTCTTGGTTTACTTCTGTTTTTCCTTTTCGCACGGCTAAGATTGCCGACTCATTACATAAGTTTGCCAAGTCAGCTCCTGAAAACCCGGGAGTTCTTTCAGCGATTTGTCGCACATTTAATTTGCCAATTTTTTTATTTTTTAAATGAAGTTCAAGGATTTCTTGCCGTTCTTTTATGTCGGGCAAGTCCATCATAATTCGCCTGTCAAATCTTCCCGGTCGCATAAGCGCCGGGTCTAATATATCAGGTCTGTTTGTCGCCGCTAAAACAATTAATTTTGTTTCTTTATCAAATCCATCCATTTCAACTAAAATTTGATTTAAGGTTTGTTCTCGTTCATCGTGTCCGCCGCCAATTCCAGCTCCGCGCATTCTTCCAACAGCGTCAATTTCATCAATAAAAATAATAGCAGGAGCGGATTTTTTAGCGTTGGTAAAAAGATCGCGAACTCTCGCGCTTCCTATACCAACAAAAAGTTCAACAAATTCAGAGCCAGATATGTAAAAAAACGGAACACTAGCTTCGCCAGCGACAGCTCTCGCCAGAAGAGTTTTTCCGCATCCAGCTGGTCCAACAAGAAGGGCGCCCCTAGGAACTTGCGCTCCTAAAACCGAAAATTTTTCTGGGTTTTTCAAAAATTCAACAAATTCATAGAGTTCTTCTTTTGGTTCTTTTAATCCAGCAACATCGTTGAAGGTAATTTTTGGGTCTTTTTGCGGATTATAAACTTTTACTCCTGACTTTGAAAACGAGAAAATTTGACCGGCGCCCTTTTGGGCTTGAAAGAAAATTCTCCAAAATATCCAAATAATCAAAATAAACGGAATAATATTAAAGAAAAAACTTGAAGCAATATCTTTCCATTGCGCCACAGATGTTTTTATTTCAGTGTCTTTAATTCCGTCAAGCGCGTTTCTGTCTTTTAAAATTTCCCAAAAAGAAATCCCCGGTTCTTTTGAGGCTCTTAAGAGAGCCCCTGATTTAGATTCGCCAAGAAGTTGATTGTCTAAAATCCAAATTTTTTTAAAGTTTCCTTTGCCAACTTCATCAACAAATGTCAAAATGCCAACCTCTTTTGTTGAGGTTTTTTCAATTTGTGAAGCCACCATACCCAAAATAACCACAATCAAAATGACAATCAAAAAATATTTTAGCCAATTATTTTTCATAATGTAAGAATTAGTTTTTTGTCTTCTATGTTAAGGTCTTTAATTTTTAATTGATATTCTTTTCCTATTTCAAGGTCATCAACATTTTCAAAAATAACACCCCTTACGGCATCAATTAAAACAACGGCAAAAATATCCTGATTTTTTTCAGAGACAATGCCTTTGACCTCATCTCCAACATTGTATTTTTTAACAAATAAAAGCCACGGGTCTTCTGACAAATCTTTTAGCGTTAGATTCACTCTATCCTCGTCAATTCTAATGATTTTTGCTTGAATTTTGTCTCCATTTTTTATTTTTTCTTGAATAATTTGAATTTTTTCAGGGATTTCTGAAATATGGATTAATCCTTCAATTGGAGGGTCTTCGTGAAATCTTACGAAAATTCCGAAATTGCTGATTCCAACAACCGTGCCGTTAATAATTTGACCAACAGAAAAACTTTTTAGCTCATTGCTATATGATTCTGTCTTAGCGGCTCTTTCGGAAAGAATAAGTTTTTGCGCGCCTGCGTCAGCCGCAATAACCCTTAATGATAATTGTTTTCCAACTAATTGTTTTAATGAATTTAAGATGAGATTTTTATCATCGTTTTGAATTCTTGGATAATGTTCAGGTGTTAATTGAGATACAGGAACAAAGCCTCTAATTCCTTCAACGCGGACAATAAGGCCGCCCTTATTGGCTTCAATAACAGAAACTTCAAGCGTGTCTTTACTGCGCATATAATTTTTAACCTTGCCCCATTTATTGATTTCTTGAATATCTTGAAGTGAAACCTCGTAATTGCCATCTCCGTCATCAAAACTGATTATTTTTACTATAACTTCATCGTCTTCCTTTAGTTTGCTAACGAGATTTTTAGCGCGCGAATATTCTAATCCATAGATTCTTCCAGTTCCATAATTTGAAAGGTCAATAAAAACCTCCCGCGATCTCTTTTTAAAAACCTTTCCATTTATCAAGGCTCCGAGAGCAATATTTTTTAGTCGTTTTGTTTGTGTCCTTCTCGGACTGCGGCTTGTTTCTTCCATGTTATAATTTAATTAATTGATTAAATAAAAAATTCACCAAGTTTTGGAGTTCTTCTAATCTTGCCCAAGAATGAATATTAAGAAAATACAATCAGGCGTTAAGATAGAAGGCACAGTTAATATATTTTTAGATCCCGTAAAAATTTCTAATGAAGATATTAATATTATAACAGACCCTACAAAAAATATCAACAACGACAGGGTGTTTAATTTGCCGGGGAATTATGAACTAAACGGTGTAATGATAGCTGGTTTTAATGGTGAAAAATACGCCTTTTTGATAAAGGATACTATAAGTATTTTGTATTTTGTCGTTCCTTTGCCCGCCAAGACAATTCAGGAAATTCAGGAAGCATTCGGCGATATTGATTGTGTTATCGCGCCTGAAATAAAAGATTCAAAAATATTTATAGAGAAACTTGGAGTTAAAATATTTATAACGATTATTAAGCCATTGAAAATTAGCGAGTTTGATTTTGAAAAATCGCACAGCATAAAAATCAATCCAAAAAAATTAACAAGAGCAACATATTTTTTGGAATAATAAAATGAGAACAAAATTTAAAGCGTTAAAATATACTATGGCTGTTTTTGCGATAATTATGTTTGCGTGGTGGTTTTCTGGCGGGCATTTTATAAGTTTTCTTGGACCAAAACCAGCTCCTTCTGAAGTTATTGTTTTAGGAACAGCAAACGCTCTTCAATGGGGCGCTTCAAACATTTTTAATTTTGTAAAAGATTTTTTTAATCCATAATGAGTGAAACCATTCAAAAAAAAGAAATTAGCGAAGAGCTAAGGCAGTCTTATTTAGATTATGCTATGAGTGTTATTGTTTCGCGAGCGCTTCCTGACGCAAGAGACGGATTAAAGCCGGTTCAAAGACGGTTGTTATTTGCGATGAAGGAATTGGGATTGTGGTCAAACGCAAAATTTACAAAATGCGCCAATATAGTAGGAAATACTTTGGCAAAATATCATCCGCATGGAGACACTGCTTGTTATGATGCGCTAGCGAGAATGGCGCAAGATTTTTCTTTGAGGTATCCGTTAATTTGGGGGCAAGGCAATTTTGGATCAATCGATGGGGATCCTCCGGCAGCATATAGATATTGTCTTACTGGCGATGCGTTGGTTGCCACAGGTGAAGGACTTCAAAGAATTGATGCAATTTCAGAAAAAGAAGACATCAATATAAAAGTTTTATCAAAAGATGGACAAGTTAATTCAGCGTTAAAATGGTTTGATTCAGGTGAGCACCCTATTTTAAAAATAACCACGCACAAAGGGTATTCTGTAAAAGGAACACATAATCATCCGATACTTACATTGCAGCAAAATTTATCAGGGAAACCAATTTTTGCTTGGAAAATTTTGGAGCAAATTTTAGAAAATGATTTTGTCGTAATTGATAGGTCAGAAAATACACTTTGGTCGCAAAAAGAGGTTGGTGTAAAAAAATATTATCCAGAAATCAAAAGTAAGAAAACAAAAATAAGAATTCTTCCAAAAACATTAAACAAGGATTTGGCGTTTTTGCTCGGAGCTTTGATTTCAGAAGGATTTATTAGCGATAGAAAAATTGAATTTTGTAATACTGATGGAGTGTGGATTGAAGAATTTGAAAAAAAATGGAAAAAAGTTTTTCCAGATAGCAAGCTACATAAATTTTTGAGAAAACCTAATTCATTCGGGAAAAAAGAATATGCAAGGTTGGAGTGTCATTGTATTTATACTTTAGAATTTTTGAGAAATATTGGATTGTTGTCTGTTAAATCCGCGTTCAAAACAATTCCAGCAACCATTTTGCAATCTCCAAAAAATGTCGTCACGGAATTTTTAAAAGCGTATTTTGAAGGCGATGGAGGAACAGCAAGCGGAGAAAAAAGATTTGATTTATTTTGCTGTTCTTCGGGGAGTAAAATACTTCAACAAATTCAAACAATGCTCTTAAGATTTGGAATTGATTCATCTCACAGGTTTGATAAATCAAGAAATTTGTACGGTCTTTTTGTGAGAGGGCAAAGCAATTTAATAAAATTTCAACAAGAAATAGGTTTTATATCCGAACGAAAAATTAAAAAATTAAAAAATTATTTATCTCGCAATAATAAAGAGTTTTCTAAAACAGACTATATTCCGTTTTTGTCTTCATATATAAGAAATATTGTTAAGTATAGAGATAATGATTTTGCCGGTAAACATAATTTTGACCGCTATAATCTTTTGGAAAAAAATGCGTCGCGAATCGCAATGCTTGTTGAAAATAAAATTAGCTTAAACCCCGTATTTTTTTTCAGCTCGTTTTTATTAAATCATTATTTATTTGAAAAGGTTTCAAAGATAGAAACATTACCGGCTCAAAAAGTCTATTCATTGCGAGTTGATAGTGAGTGTCATTCTTTTGTCGCAAATGGATTTATCAATCATAATACAGAGGCTAAGCTTACTAAAATAGCAGAGGAGGTGCTTATAGATATAGATAAAGAGACAGTTGATTTTATTCCAAACTATGACAACACAAAAAAGGAGCCGGTTGTTCTGCCGTCAAATGTTCCAACGTTACTTTTAAACGGTTCTTTTGGAATTGCCGTTGGAATGACAACGAATATTCCTCCGCATAATCTCGGCGAAATTGTTGATGCTGCTTCAAAAATTTTGGATAATCCAAAAATAACAACCGCTGAACTTTTAAAAACAATTAAAGGACCAGATTTTCCGACAGGAGGCATTGTGTATGGAGGAAAGTCATTATTAAAATGCTACGAAGAGGGAAGAGGCGGTGTTGTTGTTCGCGGCAAAACATCAATAGAAGAGGGAAAAAGAGGTGGAGAAAATATTATTATTACTGAAATGCCATGGCAGACTAATAAATCGGAGCTTGTTAAACAAATCGCGATGCTTTCAATTGAAAAAATAATCCCGGAAATTAAAGATGTAAGAGATGAGTCAAATAGGGTAGGAGTTAGGGTTGTTATTGAAACAAAAGATGGAAATAACGGAAATATTTTAGAAAAACTTTATAAACTTACGGATTTGCAAAAAAATTATCATTACAATCTTTTTGCGCTTGAAAATGGAATTCAGCCAAAACAATTTTCGTTAAAAGATTTGCTTGCTGACTGGATTAAACACAGAAAAGAGGTTGTTTACAGGAGAACTAAATTTGAATTAGAAAGAGCAAATGAGCGAGCGCATATATTAGAAGGATTAGAAAAGGCTTTAGCGAATATTGATGAAGTTATTAATTTAATTAAAAAATCAAAAAACAAGGAAGAAGCAAAAACAAATTTGATAAAACGATTTAAAATAAGCGACAGGCAAGCTGATGCGATATTAGAACTTCCATTAAGAACACTCACGACATTGGAGCGCGATAGAATCTTAAAAGAGTTAGAAGAAAAGAAAAAATTAAGCAAACATTTACAGGAGATTTTATCAAGCTCTAAAAAGATTGAAGAAGTAATTAGAAAAGAACTTTATGAAATTAAGGAAAAGTTTGGCGACAAAAGAAGAACAGAAATAATTAGCGCAGAAATTGAAGAAAAATCAGATGCTATTGAAGAGAAGGATGTTGTATTATTTATCAATCAAAAAGGATTGGCTAAAATTTTTGATATTGATACTTCTGTTGAAAAAATAATTAAAGATAAAGAAAACTCTGGTTCAATATTTTTTACAAACACAGCGGATAAATTATGGGTTGTTTCAAAAAACGGAAAAATATTTCAAGTGCCGATAAATAATTTTTATTTTGATACAAAATACTTGGAATCACAAATTCTTTTGGACAAAGACGACTCTATTATAAAAACATTTATTCCAAAAAGTACAGATAAATATTTATTTATTGTTACAAAATTAGGGTTTGGAAAAAAATTAGAAATTGAATTAGCTCAAAGCCAAAAGAGAACAGGAACTCAAATCGCAAAATTGCTAAAAAGCAAAGCTTTTGAGCGACGAAAAATTAACGAAGTTAATTTTTCGTCGAAAGATGATGAAATTTGCGATGTAATTTCTTATAGTAAAAATAATTTTTTGATTTTTACAGAAAATGGGTCTGTGTTGGCATTTAAGGATAATATTCCATTACAGGGAAGAGCGGCGAAGGGCGTAAGGGTTATAAAATTAAAAAATGACAATGTTTTTTCGCTCGGAGTTTTTGAAGGCGACAGCATTTTGATGGCTTTTTCAAAGGGTTTTTGGAAGAATATTTTAGCAGAAGAATTAAAACTTCAAAATAGAGGCGGAGTTGGGGTTAGAGTTTTTGACAGCAATAAAGAAAAACTTGGAACCTTAATTTTTGCGAATTCAATTTTAAAAGATAAAACAATTTTTGCAGTCGGTAATAAAGTGTCAAAAATAATCCCATCAAATCTTAAAATTCAAAAAAGAATTCATCAGCCGCAGAAATTAACAGAATCAATACAAAAAGTTATAATTATTTAATGTTCATAAAACCAAAAGAGGTTATTGAATTCTTGTCTTCGCATTTGTTTTTGTTGTCTGGATGGAGTATTGCTGATTTTGGTTGTGGTGGGGGATACTTTACAACGCTTCTTGCCGAAAAAACAGGACCAGATGGAAAAGTTTTCGCAATAGACTCACAAGAGGACGCAATTAAAGAAACAAAAGAACTTGCCGAGCTCTTGGGTTTTCAAAATATAGAATTTCATAAAGCGAATTTAAAAAAAACAGCGTTTGAAAATAATTTTTTTGATTTGATTTTTATAAGTCAAGTGCTGTTTCAAAATAATAAAGTTAAAAACAAGTTTTCGAATGTATCATTTTCAGCAGTTGAAGAAATAATTTCAGAAGCAAAAAGGGTTTTAAGAGATGGAGGATATATGGTGTTATTAGAACCTAAAAATCAACTGAATTTTTTGTACGGAGATATTGTTGAAAAAGATAAAATTCTTTCAATAATTAAAAATCAAGGACTTAATCTTGTTATTGATAAGGAATTCCACGAAAATTATTATATTATCGTAGTAGAAAAATAAAATAATAATGAATAAAACGGTCAAAATATTTATTGGAGTGATAGTCGGACTTATTGTTGTTATTGCGTTGTTGTCAATCGGAGGCGGAAATAAAAAAATCGAACAAACAACTTGTTATAAAAAAGCAATAATCGTGTGGAGTCCACTTGAATCAAGAAAAATAAGAACACAAGAAATCATAAAATTTTTAAAAAAATATTGCTTGACATTAAATGTTCAGAAAAAAACTCTTGAACAAATTAAAGATGCCGTTTTGTCCGAAATAGCGTCAGGAAAAGGTCCAGATGTTATATTCGTAGATTCTGATTTTTTGCTAAAAAATAAAAATATTTTTGCTAGTCAGTCCGGTAAAAAATGGTTTAATTTAAAAGATTATCCAAATTCAATACAAAAAGATTTTGGAGAGAAAACAATAGCTTATCCATTAACATATGATACGCTTGTTTTGTTTTGGAATAAGGATTTGTTAAATTCAATAGGGTATACACAACCGCCTGAAAGTTTCGAGGGGCTACTAGAGATTATTCCAAAGTTAAGAAAAATGGACTTAAGCGGTCAAATAATTTTGAGTCCAATCGCGCTTGGTTCAAGTCAAAATATAAATTCAAGCTTTGAAACATTTTTGGCAATGATGAAAATGCTTAATCCAGATACAAAAAAGACAAGTGGCGATATATCTAAGGCATTATACAAAACACTTGATTTTTATACTCAATTTACGAGTAGTAAATCAGAATATTTTAGCTGGCATCCAAATTTGTCAAATCAAAGAGATGCGTTTCTTAGCGAGCAGACCGCGATGATTGTAGATTTCTATAGTTTTAAAAATGAAATAAAAAAGAGAAACCCAAGATTTAATTTTGAAATCGCGCCATTTTTACAATTTGAATCAAATCCAAAAAAGACAAATTACATAGAACCGTACTTTTTTGCTGTAACTAAAAAAAGCTCTGAAATTGGATGGTTGTTTTTGGAAATTTTTGATAGCCGATACGATGAAATCGCCAAAGATTTGGAATTAAATCCAATAAAAATAAACACAGGCAAAAACGCAGAAGGAGTAGGAAAAATATTATTTAATGAAATGATTGTTGGAGATAATTTTAGCGAAATAAATAAAGATTATATCAAACCCTACATAAAAGAAGATATAGAAAATTGGCTTTCTAATCAAAGAGACATAAAACAATTAATTAATTCAAAACAAGCGTCAAAATTTTATAATAAAAAATGAAAATTAAATTTACGGGATTTTATGTTTTTATGTTGTTAATGTTTCTGCTTTTGAATTTCGCGTTTGCGCAATCTTCTTTTTTTCCATTAGCTGGCAAATCGTCTTGTAATCCAGCAGAAATCAGAGATTCAAGCGGGAATATAATCGTTCCTGCTGAAGAATGCACTTGGAACACTCTTACTGGGACTATAAGAAATATTATAAAATTTATAGTAACTGAATTAGCGCCGGCACTCGCGATGATTTTTGTTTTATATGGAGGATTTTTGATAATGCTTGGCGGACCAAGTCCAAGTAATATTGGAAAAGGAAAAGAAGTAATTTATACCGCGCTGGTCGGATATATTTTAGTTTTAATTTCAGGGTTTATTCTTGATGTTGTTTTGGCGTTTTTGTCAGGAGGAAAAGATTTACATTTTTAACAATGAAAAATTATAAAAAAAATATTCAATCCAAAATTTTTTACATTTTATTTTTCACCATTTTGATTTTTAGTTTTATTAATGTTGCTTTTGCTCAACCAGTAGTAGACCCATCTGGTCCTATAAAAATAAATCTTCCACAGCAAGAGCCCGCAAATACCAAAGCGGGAGATGACTTATCTCCGACAACTTTTTATGAACAAGTTAATCCAAGGTTGTTGCCAACTTGCGCGGTGGATTCAAAAGGAAAAACACAAACAGGTTTTAATGGAGTTTTGACTTGTATGGTAAATATAACAAAAAGATTACAGCCAATCGCGGCGGTGCTTTTGGTTTTAGTAATTACAATTTCAGGCGCATATCTAATTTTTTCGCCATTAGATGAAAAAAGGGTTCAAGCAGCAAAAACAGCTTTATTTTGGGGAGTCATTGGCTTTGTAATTGTTTTAAGCGCGGATTTAATAAGCGGAATAATTCATGAAATCGCAGGGCAATGAAAAAACGGCAGATTTTTATTGATGTCAATTTGTCGTAAAAATAAGGTATAATAAATTCAATGGTAACAATAACAAAAAATGATATAAAACTGGTTGTAAAAGAAAGTGTCAGGGAAGTATTGGTGGCAGAAACTATGAAATTAAGAGCTCTTTTAGTGCCATATATTTCGAATAAGGAGCAAAAAGAAATAGAAAAACTCTATGGTGTTCCAGTAAGACAGATAGCAAAACGAATCAAGATTAAATTATAAATAATAAATGGACTGGAAAATTTTTTTAGCCGACAAGCGTTAAAGTTTTTAGAAAAAGAAAGAATATTAGAAGATAAAATTATTACTATAATTAGACTCGCGCTCCTAAAATTTCAGGGCGAAAATATAAATATTAATATCAAAAAGTTAAAAGGTAAATGGTTTGGTTTTTATCGCATTAGGACAAAGGGCGTAAGAATAATAGCAGAATTTAATTTTGATAAATGTTCAGTTTTAATTGAAAAAATAGACTGGCGAGGTGAAGCTTACAAATGAAATTAACGAAAAAAATCACAGGGAGATGAAAAAAACAATAATAATTTTTTTGATACTTATACCGTTGATTATCTTTGGGTATAAAATAAACTCGGTAAGCGCGAGTAATCCTTGTGAAGATAAATATAGTCATCGTCCCAATAGTAATATATGGGAAAAAGAAATTGACAAAGCATCGCGTGTGTTTGATGGGATACCTTTGTCTAAGGCAGAAGGTTTTAAAGATAGGATTTATAAAGTACCGGGCGTCTTACCCGAACTTTTTGATGCTTGGTATGGAATAAATGATACTGGGGGCTTAAGAAAAAAAATTTGTTCAAATGAAAAATATAAAAATTTGAAACAATATATTATTCCAACACACACATATCTTAATAATTTTAACGACAATTTTGGTTTGACACTAAAGGAAATTCAAAATTTAAAAGGCAAAGATCGAGGAGAAATTATTAATGAAGGGGACAAAATATTAAAAAAATTTGATAACCTATATAATAAAATAAAGTCAACGGTAAAAAGTATGTCAGCCATCGGTTCACACACTTTTGATTTTATGGGTAAGCCTTTGACTGAAGATGCGATGAAAGAGTTACAAGACGGTTTGGGCAAAATTAATGATGCTATCTTCAAAATGACACCCGGAATAATTGAAACAGATGCAACATCAATGAAAATCGCCGTTACGCCAATCGGGTTTTTGGGATTAGACTACAAAAATGTTACTTTGAAAAATATTATAGACACAATTAAAAATTATTTTTTGAAAATTGCGGCGCCGTTGTTTGTTCTTCTTGTTGTTGTAGGCGGAATTTATTATATTCTCAATATATTCAATCCGGGCTTTTTACAAAAAGGAAAAGATTGGATTGTGTGGGCAGTAATCGGATATTTTATTCTTTTAATCGCTGCGGCAATAATCTCTTTACTTGAATCAGTCGTTGGTCCTCCCAAATAGATTTCGCGTTATACTTTAAAATTTGTTTATTATGGAGTTTTTTGCGGATTTACATTTACATTCAAGATATTCGCGCGGGTGTTCTAAAAATATTGATTTAGAAAGCTTGGCGTATTCTTGAAGGGTTCGTCTATGGTTAAAGTGTGTGTGAATATTATACAAAGGGTTGACAAAATTTACGGGTATGATACAATAGAATATAGAACGCTAATATAGGAGGAAAACTGGAATGCAACCGCATAAAAGGAATTTCTGTGGAGGAAACTTCCAAGATTGGCTCGAGGTCAATCTTACTGACAAATGCAATGGTAGATGCTCGTGGTGCATAGAGAAAGATGGCTATCACCCGAAGAAACATGTCAACTGGCGTGTAATGGTCAGGCAAGCTTTGAATTCGGGTAAGACAAACATCATATTGCTCGGAGGAGAGCCAACCTTGTACGGAGACATTTCAAGGGTCATTCGTGCTTTAAGAATGGCTTTTCGTAAGGTGTGGATTACCACAAACGGGGGGATAATGTCGCCTGCGTATGTCATGGACACATTAGTAGGAGTAACTGGTGTCAACGTTTCTGTTCATGACAGCGACCTTATCAGAAACAAAACAGTCACTGGTGTTTCCATTAGTGACTTGGAAGGCACGATAGTCGCGCTTCACAAGATTGGTGCAACAGTTAGACTCAACTGCAATTGCATCTTGGGTCACATTGATAGCGCGAAGGCCATTGGGCAATATGTCGCGTTTGCTAAGTCTGTTGGCGCAGATAAGGTACGGTTTGCAGAGCTCAAGCAAGACAAAGAAAGATTTGTTGATTTAGCTGAAGTCATGGATTATCAGTATGGACTCAACGATAATCCGTTTGTTGACGGGTGCAATAATGATGCTGTTATAGATGGAATACCAGTGAGTTTTCGGCAGATGTGTGGTTTTCAAACACCAAAGAGACCCACACCAAAGTTGTCGAAAGGATTCGCTGGGTACGAAAAGCAAGTTCTGTATTACGATGGTAGATTCTATAATGGATGGCAAACGGAGGTAGCAGGAATGAAAGGTAAAAAGCTCGGGAGTCTTTTGGAGGATGTGGCTAACGGAAAAGTTAGCTCACAAGAAGCCCAGAAAGTAATCTGCAAGCGCGAGAAGAAGCGAGCAAAGAGAGTGGCGGCGGTGGACAGCGGGGGTTATTGCAGATATTAAGGGGTAGTGGCATGAGCCGTTGGTGTAATCAACGGCTCCTTTTTATTGTTATTTAAAAAGAGTTACTACTGGATACATTTTTTTACAAAATTAATTATCAGGTGCCCGAAGTGCGAGTAGGACTTACATCATCAAATGTCCAAAGTATAAAATTTTGCATACCTGTGCCTTAAAATTTGTTTATTATGGAGTTTTTTGCGGATTTACATTTACATTCAAGATATTCGCGCGGGTGTTCTAAAAATATTGATTTAGAAAGCTTGGCGTATTGGGGAAAAATTAAGGGATTAGATATTATAGGAACAGGAGATTTCACGCATCCATTATGGCTTAAGGAATTAAAAGGAAAATTAAAAGACAATGGAAGCGGTTTGTTTAAATTAAAAGATAAAAAAAACGATGCTTGTTTTATGTTGTCATCTGAAATCAGTTCAATTTTTTCGCGCGCAGGTTCTGTAAAAAGAATTCATTACATTGTTTTTATGCCTGATTTTGAATCTGTTGAAAAGCTTAATAAGAAATTATCTTTTTTTGCAAAATTAAGTTCAGATGGAAGACCGATTACTGGAATAGATGTAAAAAATTGTTTGGAAATGGTTTTAGAAATTAACGAATACGCTATTTTTATACCCGCGCACATCTGGACTCCATGGTTTTCTCTTTTTGGTTCTATGTCGGGGTTTGATTCAATTAAAGAAGCGTTTGGAGAACTAACAAATAAAGTTTATGCTGTGGAAACTGGTTTATCAAGCGACCCAGAAATGAATTGGAGGTTATCGCAATTAGATAATTTTCAAATAGTGTCATTTTCAGACGCGCATTCCACTTATCCGCATAGAATCGGCAGAGAAGCTACTATTTTTGAATTACAAGAGCCGAGCTATCTTAATATATTGAAGGCGCTCAAAAAACCTAATTCAAAAAACCAAATAAAAAGCACTATTGAATTTTATCCAGAAGAAGGCAGGTATCATTATGACGGTCACAGAGTTTGTGGAACAAGTTTTTCTCCGCAAGAAAGCAAAAAAAATAATTATCTATGCCCAGTATGCGGCAAGAAAACAACAATCGGAGTTCTTACGCGCGTTGAAAAATTAGCGGATAGAAATAAAAAATTTATTCCAAGCAATAGACCACCTTTTAAAAAGTTAGTGCCGTTAGCGGAAATAATTGCTAAAACATTAAAAACTCAACCAACGACAAAAAAAGTAATGACTATTTATATGAAGCTTATTAAAAAATTTGAAAGTGAATTTAATATATTATTAAACGACATAAATCTTCAATCAGCTGACATTCCGCTAGAAGTGATTTGCGGAATAGAAAAAGCAAAAAGAGGAGATTTGTTCATAAAACCGGGATTTGATGGCGAATACGGAGTTGTTAATATTTCAGTTAAGCCGGAGGAATATTTAAGTGAAAAAGCGATTAAAATGAGGTTATTCTAAAGATGATAAAAGTAATTTTTTTAACATTGTATTACGACATAGTAACTTTTTTTGAAAGTTATTTTTTGAAAGCCAGCAGAGTTATTATTGAAAATTTTTTTACTAAATTTGAATTATTAAAAAGAACTTTAAGCGGCAACCCAATTTTTGCGGTCATTAGATGGTTCTGCGTATTTTTAATATTTATTGTTTATTTAATAGTATGGATGGCTTGGATTTTTTTGCCAATAATTATTTCATTAGCGCTTTATTATGGGAGATTATTTTAATTATTATCCGTTAAGACTCAAAGGGTTTGAAAAATTTTTTTTCAGAGCTATTGTGTTTAGTTTCAGGGTTGTTTTAATAGCGATTGGTTTTGCTTTATTGTTTTCAAGGGTAATTGGTTTTAATATTTTAGGGTTTTGGCTTGTAATAATTTTTATGGCTTGTTTTATGAGAACTAAGTTTTGGTCAATGTTGGATATAAGGCTTGGAAAAAATAAGAACTTAGCTAATTATTTTAATCAAGAAGCGCTGGATTTAGTATTTGACACATTCAAGGATTTGGAAAATACAAATATTGGTCCACCGACAACCGTTTTACTTTTAAAATTAAGTTCTAGTCCGGGCGTTAAACAAATGTTAAAAAAACTTAATATTGATTCTAAAAAATTTCAAAACGAGGTCGCGTCATACATTGAATCAAGAAACGAATCGCCCGAAATTGATTTAAAGAAAAGTGTCGATTATTTTATTAAAGAAAATTTTGCGCCAGTTTTTGTTAAGTCGCGCGAAATTGCGAAGTCATTATCTTTTCCGTGCATTTCGTCTGAAATTATTTTTACGGCAATGGCTTCATTCAATAATTTTGAAATACAAAATATTTTAGGAAAATTTAGAATAACTCCTGAATTTGCGATGTCTGCTTTAACGAGCGTTATTTTTAAGGAAAGACAAAAATTTTCTTCAACAATTCAATCGCTGGCAAAATTTATTGAACCTTGTTACGCGACTAATTTGACGCGTAGAAAAATATCAATACAATCAACACCATTCTTGGATAAATACGGATTAAACTTAACGCTTTTATCCAAGCTTGGAAAAATTGGGTTTTTGATTGGCCATAGAAGGGAAATCGGCGAAATAACATCAATTTTTAATAAAAATTCAAGCCCAAACATTATTTTGTACGGAGAGCAAAGTGTTGGAAAAAAATCAGTTGTTGCCCATTTATCATGGTTGATAGCTAATGGCTTGGGGATTGGAAAATTTTCTAATTATAAAATAATCCAAATAGATATTAGTAATGTTATATCAGAAGCTGAGCAAGAATTCAAAATTATACTTGCGCGAATTTTAAACGAAGCGTTGAGTTCTGGCGATGTAATTCTTTATTTTCCAGACGCTCAAAATATTTTGTTCGTTACTGCTGATTCTATAATTTCAACTATTTCTCAATTTATTTCAGAAGGATTGTCTGTAATTATGTCAACAAATCAAATATCTTTTCTGAAGCTAAATCAATTTGATGAAATTCAACGGAATTTTAAGGGCGTTGAGGTTGAGGAAATTTCTGTTATTGAAACAATCTCACTCTTAACCCTTGAAGCAAAATCATTAGAGCAAAAATATAAAATTTTAATTACTCCGCAAGCAATTGGATGTATCGCTTCATTATCCAAAAAATATCTATCAGATAAAATTATTCCTAATTCCGCGCTTGATATAATGAATGAAATCGTTGAATTTATTAAAAATCAGCAAAATATAAAAATAATCACCGAAGAAATAGCAGGTGATTATATTTCAAAAAACACAGCAAAGTTAAAAGATGTATCTTTCGGCGCTGAAAACTAATAAAAACGATTTGGCGTTTTTGTTAGTTTTCAGCATTAAAATAAAGCAGGTATTCTAAGTTGCTAACTCTGTCGCCTTCATTTATAATTACCAAATGAAAATAAAAATTCTTTTTTTGTCTATTTTAATTTTATTTATTTTTTTATTGGTTTCATTATCATCCCCAAAAAAATATTTTTTTCAGCAGGGTTTTAAAAATATGATGTCTATTGGTGGCGCAAGAAACATTTTGTTGCTAGGAAAACCTGGTTTTGGTTATAATGGAGGAGAAAATACAGATTCGTTGATTTTATTAAACATAGAAGGCAATAGCGCATTTTTAATTTATATTCCACGGGATTTAATTTTAAAAAATAATAACGAACAATATAAAATTAATTCGCTGATTGCTTTGAGTAAGGAAAAAGAACTCTTGAGAGAAGTTGAAAAAGTAACAGGATTATCTGTAAATAGCTACATTGAATACGACCTGTATCTCGCGAGAAAAATTATTGATTCTGTCGGAGGCATTGATGTCCGTCTTAGTAGCCCTGTTGTTGACGCTGTTTCTGGTTTCGCGCTTTATTCTGGCTCGCATCATTTAAATGGAGAAATGGCTGAATTTGTTTTAAGGTCAAGATATGCCAGAGATGGAGATTTTTTCAGAATGAAAAATCAATTTGAAGTAATTAGGGCATTAAAACAGAAGGTTCAATCTTTACCGCGCGAAGATGTGTTAAAATTAATCAAGGTTTTGAACGCAAACAATCGTCATTATCAGACGAACTTAAATCCTTTGGATTTGCTGGGATTTTTAGCCGATATGGAAAAAGTTGATTTCGGTAAAACAAAAAAAATAATACTTGGATTTGAAACAAAACTTTGGGTTGATGGAAGCTATAAAATAAGTTTAGGTAAGGGATACAGCGGCAGGGCATATGGGTTAGTTCCGAAAGAGGGTATATCTCAATACAGCGAAATTCAAAATTATATAAACAATGAAAAATACAAATCAACTACCGAGAAGCTTAAAAATACATTTGAGAAAACTAAAAGCGGCATTGAGAAAGAATTTAATTTCGGAAAAAGAAATTAAAAATAAGATTCAGAGTTTTATTAAAACATCAAAAACGCTGAAAAGTTAAAAAAATAAACTTTTTAGCGTTTTTGTCATCAATCAGATGGCTTTCAAATTAAGAAAAATTAAAAATAATATAAGAAAATTTATCCCAAAGCCAATTATAAATTATTATCATTATCTTCTGGCTTTTGTTGGGGCTGTAAAATATAAATTTCCGAGCAGAAATTTGATTGTTATTGGAGTTACTGGAACAAAAGGAAAAACAACGGTTTGTTATTTAATATATGATTTATTACATAAACTCGGTGTAAAAATAGCCATTTCATCATCGGACGCTTTTTTGTTCGACGGAGAAACTTCGGAAAAAATATCAAGAAACGCAACGCCCGGCACAACTCCCGGTAGATGGTTTTTGCAGAAATTTTTGAAAGAAGCGTTAAATAAAAATTGTGAAGTCGCTGTTTTGGAAATAACTTCCGAGGGATTAATGCAAAACAGACACAGCTTTATAGATTTTGATATCGTTGAATTTATAAATATTCATCCAGAACATATCGAGCATCATGGCGGGTATGAAAAATATAAAGAAAGTAAAGCAAAATTATTTTTAAATTTATTAAAAGGAAAGAATAAATATTTTAGAGGAAAAATGATTAAAAAAACAATAATAGCGAATCTTGACGATAAAGAATCGGATTATTTTTTGAATTTTCCAGCGCAGGAAAAAATTACATATAGTATTGAAGTTGACACAGGAAATGAATCCTTAAATATTCATCCTGAAAAAATTCAGCTTAGCCCAAAGGGTGTAACATTTAAAATCAACGATTTGTTATTTGCGTCAAAACTAATTGGAAATCAGGGTGTCTATAATATTTTGGCAAGTTTTGTAGCTATAAAATCAATTGGAATACCAATTTCGGACTTAAAACAGCCACTTGCAGAGTTTAATGGACTTCCCGGAAGATTTGAAATGTTTCAATCAAGAAAATGCAGGGTAATAATTGATTACGCGCACACTCCTGTTTCAGTTGAAGAACTTTATAAAAATATTTTGGAAATATTTAAACCAAGAAAACTTTTGTGCTTAATAGGGTCTGATGGCGGATGTAGAGATAAATGGAAAAGACCCGTAATCGGAGAAATTGCGGCAAAGTATTGTAGCAAAATCGTTATAAGCGATGTCAATCCATATGACGAAGACCCATTTGTTATTATGCGAGCAATAGAGCAGGGAGTTAAAAAATATTTTGAAGCATTCGATTTCAAAAAAGATTATGAAATTATACAAGACAGAAAAGAAGCAATTTTAAATTTAGTCAATTCAGCGGAAAAAGAAGATATTATTGTGACAATAGGAAAGGGCGTTGAAAATACAATTGAGATGAATGGATATTCAATTCCATGGAATGAAAAAGAAGTTGTTTTAGAAATTTTAGGCAGTTCAAAGTATCAACAAAAGATAATTCAGAATATTGCGCCAGAATTTATTAATGGAGTAAATATTAAAAAAATAAATTCAGAAAAAGTTGTAAAAAATAAAGTAGAAAATAAAGCTGTTATTGATAGGTTTTCAAAAAGCGCCAATATAATCTCAAAGCTTTTTGCTCCGTCAAATAATTTGAACAAAAAAACTATAAAGCCAACCCGTCATTTGGCAGGCACAAAACTAATGGCAAAAAAAATAATTAACACCAAAAAAGAATCAGTAAAAAAAACAACTAATCTAACAACCGTTCCACCAGTTGGCAGATTGCGTACTAAAAATATTAAATCAAGCAAATCTAAGAAAAAACGATAGAAATAAAACTAATCAAGAATCTGTATTAGAGTATTATAGTGAATACCGAAGTGTTTAGCGGCAGATTTTGAAGGGAACCAAATATCAACTCTATCAAAAAATCTATTATTTAATCTGTCTTCAACAATAAATATTTTGTCTCCGAATAATCTGGGAATTTTGACTTTTGTGCCCATTGGAAGAAAATTTGAGGCAATAATGCCGTCGCGAGTTCTTGTTCCAGCAGCAGTAAGCCATGGGGTGTCATCAGTTTCGTTTACACTAGAAGAGTACCCAGTAATAATTGTAAATAATGTTCTGGATGTTTTGTGTGAAGGCGTAATAAACACCGGGGCTCCTTCAACAGACGAAAGCTCACCTTGGGCTTCAATTGGAGAGTTAACCTCGCCATATGCCAAAAAGACAAGCAAAGCTAATAGAAAAAATAATTTTGTTGATTTTGTCATTAGGTAAATGAATCGACGCTGAAAATGACGGAAAATTGACGAAAAGCGCAATAGAGCTTTTCGTCGCCGAAAACTGATGAAAAATGCCACTGCTCTTTTTGTCAGTTTTCGGCATTAGTATTTTTCGGCGATAAAAACAGATTGCTGTTTTTATCTTCACCATATGATAAATTTATTGCAGGGAATGCTGAAAACTCTGTTTTCAGCGCCGAAAGTACCGAAAATTAAATTTTCGGTACTTTCGGCTTTTTAGCATTCTACAAGATTAATATGACCTTTGGAAAATCATTAATTTCAAAAGCCCCTTGCGGGACTTATAGGCTAATTATATGGTAAAATTCTATGAAAGTCAAATATTTCGGGGATTACAAAAAGTGGATAACGAATAATGAAAAAGCAAGGAAAAAACGGATTTTTTGGGCTCATAAAAAAAGAAATTCACAGGCAATCAACATTCTTGAACCTTATACCATCGGAAAATTACGCTTCGTCAGAGGTGTTGATAGCATTGGGATCGCCGTTGATGAATAAATATTCCGAGGGGTATCCGGGCAAAAGATATTATCCGGGCAATGTTTATTATGACGAAATAGAGCAAAATACTCAAAATTTAGCGTTAGAAGTTTTTAAATTAAATCCTAAAAATTGGGGTGTTAATGTTCAGGCGTATTCTGGCTCGCCAGCTAATTTGGCGGCGTATTTGGCGCTAATGAATCCCGGAGATAAATTATTAGGTTTTAGTCTATCATCCGGGGGACATTTAACTCATGGTCATTCAGCGAGTGCTGTCGGAAAGCTATTTAATGCTAGACAGTATGAAATTGATAAAAAAACAGGGAGGATTGACTATAAAAAATTAGAAGAATTAGCAAGGAGTTTTAAGCCCAAAGTTATAGTTTCGGGTACAACATCTTATCCGCGTAAAATTGATTTTGTAAAAATAGGTAAAATCGCAAAAAGCATTGGCGCATATCATTTAGCGGACATTTCTCATATTGCTGGATTAGTTTTGGCGGGACTTCATCAGTCGCCGTTTCCATTTGCTGATGTTATTACAATGACAACGCACAAAACGCTCCGTGGTCCTCGGGGAGCCTTGATTTTTTCTTCAAAAAAATCAAGGCTCCCGCTCGCGCCCCACATTCTTAACACCACACTTCCAAGCTTGATTGATAAATCTATTTTTCCCGGATTACAGGGCGGACCGCATAACAATCAAACTGCCGCCATCGGAATTGCATTAGAAAAAGCGTTGAAGCCAAATTTTATAAAATATCAACTGCAAATCATTAAAAATTCTCAAAAGTTAGCGGAAGAATTACAGAAACAAGGATTTACATTGTATACCGGTGGAACTGATAATCACCTTATGCTCATAGACTTAAAGCCAATAAATATTTTAGGAAAAGACGCAGAAAAAATATTAGAACAGGCAAATATCACTGCAAACAGAAATTCTTTGCCAGATGACGCTTCGCCATTTAATCCAACCGGCTTACGACTTGGAACTCCCGCAATCACAACTCGCGGAATGAAAGAAAAAGAAATGACACAAATTGCGGATTGGCTCAAACGATTATTAATCAACAAAGAATCACCAAAATCAATAAAAAAAGAAGTTGAATCATTTCTCAAGAAATTCCCATTGAAATGTAAATAACTTACGCAAATAAATCAAATAGGGAGGATTTTTTGGTTTAAAATTAAATTATGATTATTGATGGGAAACAATTGAGTCAAGAAATATTAGCAGAACTTACCGAGAAAAGAAAAAATTTTGAAAAAATTTCTTTCGCGGTTATTGTAGTTGGCAATATCTCGGCTCAACTTGGATTTATAAAAGCAAAAGAAAATTTTGCGAAAAAATTAGATATTGATTTTAGGGTTTATGAGTTACCAGAAAATTTAAGTAGAAGTGATATTAGAAAAAAAATAAGTCAAATTGTAAAAGCAAGAACTACAAACGGAGCAATAATTCAACTCCCGTTGCCTCTAAAATTTTTTACTCAAACCCAATATTTTTTAAACGCAATAATTTCAGAAAAAGATGTTGATTGTTTGTCTGCGCAAAACATCGGCAAATTTTTTACTGGGGAAGTAGCTTACCCTGAGGCCAACCGAAGGGTGAATCCACCAGCTGTTGAAGTTGTTGATTTTATAAAAGAAAAATTTAAATTGAATTTTTCAGGAAAAACATCTGCGATTGTCGGGTATGGAAATTTAATCGGAAAACCAATAACACATTATTTATTAAAACAAGGCGCGACTTGTTTTGTAATAAATTCAAAAACAGATTTAAAGATTAAAGAAAAAATTCTACAGGACGCAGACATTATTGTTTCAGGAGTTGGTAAAAAAAATCTCATCACAGATTGCAAGCAAGGAGCGATTATAATAGATTTTGGCTATTCGGTAGATGTAAGTTTGTCCGTAGAAGTCAGCCAAAGGCGAACGAATGTTGGTGACATAGATTTTGAAAAGCTCAAAAATAAAGCAAGCCTAATAACTCCAACTCCGGGCGGAACAGGACCAATTTTAGTGGCAATGCTCTATAAAAATTTATTAAAACTCGCGGCTTAAAATAATTCTTGCTTATTTTAAGCATTATTGTATAATAAAGATAGCATTTGAAAGAAGGTGAATGGAGTGGCTAATCACGGAAAGCGCAAAATAGATAATATGGCGGCTAAACAGTTAGTTGCTGATGGCGATGCCACGGGTATGGCAGTTGCCAGAGAAATGGTGCGAAAGGGTTTTGGAGGTCATCCTGTTATGCGCCGCAGAACTTCTTACGGAGCTTTCGTTAAGATGGTTTCCTCTGGGTTGAAGGAAAGGCTTGGGGTCACGAATCCAAAAAGAGGCAAAAAGTGCACACGCAGAAAAAGGCACAGGGAAGTGCACGACCTGTTTTGTGAGTAAAGTCATGGGGCAGGTTTTTTTGTTTTTTTGGAGATGTGGTATAATATTTGCACGAGACATTTTAACATTTGTTAAAAAGCTGAAATTATATATTTCGGCGCAGAAAGCGATGAATAAAATTGAGTTAATAACAAATAAGCACCTAAGAACAGATTTGCCCGAGATTAAAGTTGGAATGATCGTAAGGGTTTGGCAGAAATTTTATGAAGACTCTTTTTCTAAAAAAGGAAAAAAAAATGTAAAAGCGGGAATCAAAGAAATTTCAAAACCATTTAGAGGAATTATTATTGCTATAAAACATGGCAAGGGAATTGGAAGGGCTTTCACTGTAAGGGGCGAAGCCGCGGGGCAGATTATTGAAAAAGTTTTTCCATATCATGCGCCGACAATAAACAAGATTGAAATACTCGGAGAATCAAAAACTCGCCGGGCGAAATTATATTTCTTAAGAGATCTGTCTCCGCACAAAATCAGGAAGAAACTCAGAACGCAATATAAGTAATAAATTAAAAATTAATAATACTGAAAACAATTAATTGGTTTCAGTATTATTAGCTATAATTAAAAACTAAAAAACTAATTAGCTAATGAGTTTTGCCCCCAGAATCAGAGCGCTTCTGGGCTACCTTGAATCGTATTGCCAAAGGCAATTCTGGTTCAGGGTGAATTATGGCTATTAGTTTTGAGATATTAGTTGTTAGTTTTTGATTATTTTTATCGTAAAATTTAGTTAATGAAGGCTATTTTATATTTTCTGTTTTTATTTTCAATATTCTTTGCGTTTGGCGTTTTTGCTCAAATTCAAATTACTGAAATTATGTATAATCCTGACGGGAATGATGATGGTAGGGAATGGGTTGAAGCTGTAAATTTTGGTAGCCCAATAAATATAAAAACAGGAAAAGATGGCTGGAAATTAAATGATGGCAAAAATCATTATCTACAAACAGAAGAAACTGCGTGGAATCAGAATGCGGCGGTTGTTTTCGTTGAAGACCAAGCTAAATTTTTAAAAGATTATCCTTTATTCTCTGGAAAATTAATTGAAAGCAGTTTTTATTTAAAAAATTCCGAAGGAACACTCAAATTTTTTGATGAAAATAAAAGTTTGATTGTTGAAACAAATTATACTGACATTGCCGACAGCGGATATTCAATAGTTTTTAATAATGGCTGGCAAAAAGGAACCCAAAACGGTTCGCCCGGTATTTATCCAAATTCAGCACCAGCGAAAGAACCGCAAATCATTCAAAAAAATAATGTAAGCTCTGTTGCAGAAAATAAATCAGATGTAAAAAATTCAGAAATTCAATCAACGACACAAACATCTCCGCAGATAGAACCAATTATAACAATCACAACAACAACCGCTATTATCAAATCGCCAACACTTTTTATTAATGAATTTTTACCAGCTCTTAAAGGCAAAGACGATTCGGAGTTTATTGAATTAATAAATCCTGACAAAGAAAACATAAATTTGGCCGATTTTTTAGTAAAAGTTGGAGATAAAAAAGTAAAATTACAGGGTGAAACCGCAGAAAAATTTATTGTTTTATCAAAAAGTAATTACGGATTTAGTATAAGAAATCAAGGCGAAACAATTATTTTATTTTACAAAGGGAACGAAGCGCACAAAATAAGTTATAGCGGAAAAGCGCAAACAGAAAAAAGTTTTGCCAAAATAAATAGCAGTTGGTTTTGGACAAAGCCAACTCCGGGCGAAGAAAATATTCTTGTTGAAATTTCAAATGCTGAAAATCAAAAATCAAGTATTACAGAAAATGCAAACAAAGAAGTATTTCAAGAAGAATTTTCAAGCGAATTTTTAGCTAATATTCAAAAAAGCGGAAATAAAACAAACAACACAAAAAATTTTTTTAACCCAATAATTTTAGGAATTTTTATTGCCGTTACTCTGTCTATTGTTGTAGTATTATTTTTTAAATAAAAAACATAGAGATCATCGCAAGCTCGTCTATTTTTACATCATTGTAATCAGAATGTAATTTAGTCTTTTTTGTATCGGATAAATTATTTAATCTGCTCACTAAATCAGATAATAGCGTTAAATCAACGGAAAGCCCCCAAATATCCTGCTGAAAACCGCCAATATTATGAAGCTCGCATATAATTATTTTTTCACTCATAATTTCTGATTTATGCGGAAAATTTTTAAACAAATGTAATCCCATACATAAAAATCCAAGTAAAGATTTTTTGCGCGTATCTTCGCGTTCTATTTGATGAATGCAATGCAATGCCTCAACTATATTTTGAAAATCGCTATTGTTCGGTTTTTCTAAAAATAATATATTTAGCACAGCAAGAAACATAAGCGCGCCTTTTTCAATTTCATTTTTATTAAATCCAAAGTTTTCAAGCAAGGACATTGTGTCTTTCAATTCTTTAAATCCAGATAAATATAGAGACGCTTTTTCGGTCGGTAAATTTTGATAAAAAGCAGAAAGATTTCCTGTTTTTTTAATTGATTGTATTTCGTCTATTTTTTCTATTGTGTCTTGTAGTAATTTTGTCATTGCATTTTTGTTGTTTTTACTGATAAATATTTCTGATACATAACGCAAAAGCCCCCTTTCGGGGGCATCAAAGATATTTTTTAATTTTTTAAAATAACTCAGAAAGCCCCCCTCTCATCAAGGACCTTAATGTATGAAAATTGAATGTTGGGTAATCTGTTACTCATTTGTATTCTAATTATAGCATAAAATTTTCTGTGTCAACCCCGTTAGAAGTTTTAAGATTATTTATTGGGTAAATTTAAATCAAGCCG
>ERZ1292629.515-Hain-H43-01um-R1-515-length-42439-cov-13_pt1 | contig 42439 bp, 73 predicted proteins | sample MGYA00564399_ERZ1292629 | MGnify/ENA primary metagenome ERZ1292629 (study PRJEB36523, sample SAMEA6512636) | groundwater metagenome | collected 2019-01-08 | study: AquaDiva: Metagenomics assemblies of 32 groundwater samples
ATGCTGTTGCCATATCAGCCTCCTATGTAATTCGTCGTAGAGACGACAAGTTTCGGATTGTACGCCATACTCCACTGCGGGGTGCGATTCAAAGTTAGTATCGTTTTGGTCCCCTCTGAACCCCTCGAATCCATGAATCCGTTGACGGCGTTGTAAGTAAGGATTCTATAGTCGCCAACGCCCCCTTCCGGTGTTTCGGTGTTATGCTGGACCACTCCGCCGTACTGATTGAGTGTGGTAACATACCCGCCATGATAATCAAACGATCCGCTGCCCATGTTCCACGTCGTTATGAAATTTAGGCCAGCAGCACCACTAGTCCCGAATTGCACATCACCATCGGCCATGTATCCGGTAATGATGTCTGCGGCAGCGTTAATGGTGAGCTTCACGTCGAATGGGGAAAAACGCGGGGCAACCCATAGAGTGGTAACCACAATCGCATACGTCGCATCACCAATATAGACGTTTGCGCCACGAACAATCTCTACGAGCGTAAAATCGGAATCATTCCCACTGATATCTCCGATCAAGTAAACGATTTTGCTTATGTCATCCTTGTCAATAATAACGCGATCGGTATCACGGCCTACTCCAGCGGTGCCTGTGTCGGTACAGAAATAAACATTTCCGTTTCCGTTATCAACGAATTTATCCGCCGTAAGGCGAAGCGGGGTCGTAAGACTCCCAATGTCATACTCGAATCCCTTTTGTATTTCAAACAAAACGATATTCATTCCGACGTTGGTTGCGTCTGTAATGTGAGTCAGATTTGTGGTCATTCCAGAGGTCGCTGTCGCCGGAACGATAATGCTATCGCCAGTCACCGGAACCACGCCGCCCGACCAGTTCGCGGTGTTATTGAAGTTGCCGTCGCCAGCGGAACCGGACCATCGTATTGTTGCCGCCATAAGCTTTACCTCATCCCTGTTTGGCTTTCCCGCACCCGCAACCAGTGCAACCGCCGCCAACAGACAAAACCACTTTCGGATCATAGCCTTCCGACTCCAGCTTCGCTCGCAGGTCATCATTTGGATACGGCCCGGCGTGCCTGCGCTCAGGACAATTCCAAGCAGTATACCAATTCCTGACCACGTTACGCGATAGCTTCCAGTCGGGGCAGCCACACTTGCCGCAGTGCTCATCCATGACCACGTCGCCTTTACTGCGCCGCAGTCGGTACACCCGCGATGGGCAAGCCGCGCAAACCATATCCCGATCCGCCTTCTCGTCTGGCGATTCCCGCTTGCTTGTAATTGTAGTCAGCATCGACCACGCACGCGGGGGAAGCTTCAGCGACCACAAAGCCAGCCGCTTGAAACGTAGTGGAGTGGCAACCTGCAAGATCAACCACGTCCACACGCGGGAATGGATCGGCTTATGGGGCGGTCGGACAAGCGGCTTGTGCGGCTCTCGCGATGGTTCCTGAGCGGGCTCCGGTTCTTTTATTTGCTCAATCGGCTCCACTACGTTTTCCGCCGCTATTGCAAGCTGTTCGGCCAATTGCTGCAAAGCGATCGGATTCGTGATCCTGGTTCGCACCGGGGGAAGTTGTATTAATTGGCTTTCCATCATGCAATTCACCTATACACAATTACCGCCCACGGATTACCGCCATGAGACCATTCCCCTGGTTCCACAGCCGTTGGACTTCCGTCGCTAGTTGTCGCATGAGTCCATCCTTGCCCACGGCATCTCTTGCAATAGATTCTCCAACCACGCCAAAACCATTTCTCGAATCTATCCCAACGGCTTAGCGACCCCACCGGGGCATCGCCCGTTCCGTTGCACCGCTTGCAATCGTGTCTGATTATTTTTCTTTCACTCATGCCGCGCATCCTACAAGTGTTGAACAAGTACTCAGGAAATCGTTTTGTTCCGGGCAAGGCGTCCGATACTTGGCCTCCCACTGCATGACGCCGCTAGTTGCATGACGCACCAACTGCATGATCGGCGACTTTTTCGTACTAACACATCGAGCATTGGGTTGGTTGCAGATTCGCCCTTCCATGACACTTTTTGTTGTGCTTCGCTGGAGCCAACCGTACACCTTGCGGCATTCATTTTGCCCGCTCGGAAGGTCTTTCGTTTTGTGCGTAATCGCCGAAACAATGGACATCACGCCGGGCTTGGCCGTGTGCTGTGTCGGCCTGATTCCAAGATTCCAGATTCCGCCTTTGCATTTTGATTTGACGTTCGCATTCCTACACGTCGTTTGTGTCGCGGGAACGGAACACGAACCGCTCATTACCGTGCCGCCCTTAGATGCGCATGCGGATGGGTCCATATCACAGCAACGGTCGCATAGGCAGCAACCAACTCCGTCGGAAGCACATCGATCATCCGAAATAGAAGTACACCACGAGGGAGTTCCTGAGACGATATGCGAACCCAAAATGGCATTTCCACACGGAGTAGTCAGATTAATACATTCAATCGGGTCTGAATTGGTCTCAGGCAAACAAAATCCTGGATTGCACTTTGCGGCAGTATATTCCGAATTACAAGCATTGTAGTCTTCGGCAGTTGCGCCGCGAGGAGGATGACTTGGATGGCAGCACTCCTGGTAAAAGCACCCCTCTCCACCGGCCTTTTTTGCAAGAAAATCGTCATAAGGGACATTGCAACAAAGCTGGCCATGCTGAAACGAATGGGTTAGGTACTCAATGCTTGTCGATAACCTGTCCGAACACGCAAACCATCCAGGGCCAGAAAAATACGAATCATGCGGCATGATTATGTCCCGGCATGACTGATCACACATGGTGTCGGAAGTAACGGGTACGCCAGTATTTGTTCCGTCAAACACAAACGAAGTATATTCTTGGCTCTCCAGAAATGTTCCAGTGAAAAAATCGCATCCCCAGCTTCTGTATTTACTATAGCAAATACAACACCCTGTAGAGCATTGCGGTTGAGGCCAAATACGAGCCATATCAGCAATCCCCCGCAGGCAATGACGGATTAGGTGTCGATGCCGCAATCGCAACCATAGGAGCAATGTACTCGACGCCGTCAAGCATCATAGTGGACATATACACGGCGTTGGGCAACGCAACGGGCGGATAGCCTGCGTTCGTCGAAAGAAAATACTGCCAATAAGATTGCTTTGTTCCCGGCCAGCACTTAACAATAGAAGAGCCGGTAGCATCTGCGCCAAGGCCCGCCCAAATATGGGTCGGCAGTCCGCTGCCGATCGTATACGCCGGATTTTCCTTCATGTGGACGACGCGAATAAAATCGGGATCGGGCGTCACGTTCCATTGCGTTCCAGCCAAAGGTTGATGCACCAAGCAAAGGCCGACTTCGCCGCCGCTGACACCCTGCGTATTCAATATCCATGCGTCATTCTCTCTGCGCACGCGAAAGAATGTAGTACCCGTATCAATTGGATCGGTTCTAACTTCGAACGCCGAATAATCTTCAGTCTTTTTTCCGTATTCGGGACGAACTTCAAACTCTGGCCCATACGCCACAATATGACAACCGCCGTCATCGCAAGGCTCAATCGGCCACGTCGAATACCGAACCGCCTGCACGGTAACGTATCCGGTATTTACGCTCGGCGATTTCTTGATAACCACGGTTCTGGAAATATCCCACGCTGCGGCGTCGCGTTTCGCAGAAATGGATGTATCAATGATCTGCCCGGTTCCGACGACCTTTTTTTGGCTTCCGCCCTTGACTTTCGTCTTTCCAGCAAGCTCTGCGTCTCGTGACAGCGCAGTCATTTGCTTGGCACTAATCGAACGCTGCCCCTTCCTGAATTTTTGATGCTCGCTACCCATCAATGCGAATCCAGTGTTGCCAGAATCGTGTTAAATTCCAATTCTTCGTACAGTCGATAAGACCGCTTTATTTTTGTGTCGTCAGCCAGTGTAATAGTGGAGGTCGTACCATCCGAATGCTCATAGATGTCGTACTCATTGCTCGGATTATGTCCGTCCCAATCAATCGAAAACACAAGATTCACGTCCCAAACGACATTCAACACCCGCTGGCCTATTAGAGTTCCGGCCATGCTGCGTGTTGACATTCCTATGAATTTAGCGACACCCGATGACGCGCCAAAGAATTCCGTCGAATTGACGCTATTAACCATTGCGTTTGCAGTACGAAAGCTAACGTCAGTCATATTGGGTAACGTGCGACTCAACGTCATAGTGGCAACGGGTCGCGTGCGAGGAAGGCCCGTAGCTCGACGCTTTGATCCGATGGTTTGATACAGCGATAGATGACCATCATCTGGGGTTGACGCAAAGAAAACCGTACCGTCAACGTCGAAATGGCGCTCATTCTTTAATTTGTTCCTTTCGGCCATCAACGCTTCTCCGGGATACTCGGACACCATCGGCACCGGATGATAGATTGCAGGTCCAATAGTCTGACCGTCCAAATCCTCGTATTCGGTATAGGTGTCCAGCGCTGTGTCGATGGAAACATCCCACGGACGTTCCGGGTCGATGACGAGCGGAGGGCCATACAACACCACAACTTCCCACAATAATGGCGCAAGCCTTCTCGGCGTGGCTCCTATGGCGTAAAGCCCAGGATACCACGGATGCACGGCACCAACCCTAACGCCTCCCGCTGTGCGCTGAATGATTACCTCTGGATTGTCGGTCTGCGCATTGACGATGACGTGGAATATGCGTTGCTTGCCCTCAATCCCGTAGACGCCGCTGGTGCCGCCGTCCCGACTACTGAAAATTTCCGTTACACTCGCCATGTCAATCGGAAATCCCAAACGACGGAACCAGGTTTTGTAAAAACTTCAACGCGGTTTTCTGGATTTCCGTTAACTCCTTTACTGCCTTCGTGATCTTTTCCTGTTCTCGTTGCTCGCCGAAAACTCCGCTCGGCGCATTGCCGCGAAACGACTGTGCGCGTATTCCGAATGTAGCACCAGTAGTCTTTTGGCCGTTCTGAGAATCTAGTGCCGCACCAAACGCCGCTTCATTTCGTCTAGCGACAATCGCAGCCGATCCCGCATTTCGTGACGCAACAAAATCGGCCAAATCTTGCTCTGCCTTTTTCTCTTCGGCAATCCTCTTGCGCATTTCGTCGGTCTCGAATTGCGCACGCCGCTCCATGTTTCCTTTTTGGACGACAGCGGCTTCCTCATCGGCGGCTGTTGCTTGTTCACGTAAACGATCCTTATGCTTTGCCACAAGATCGGCATTCGCTTTTTCCCGTTCTACGATGCTTTGATTGTCGATAATGGCAGCCGCCGTACTTGGCTTCATGTTCGGATCGGCTAGCAACATTTCGCGTTCTTTCCGATCCTTCTCGGCCATCTGTCCAAGTGCGACCGACGCCGCCCACCGTGATTTCATCAAAGCATCTAGCGAAGGCTTTTCCTTTTCGTAGGCTTCGGTGAGTGCTTTTTCTTTGGCCTCTGATTCCTCCAGCGACTTATTCAAGAAGTGTGTGGCCGTTCCGTATGCAGCAGCCGCAGCGGCCAACGCCAAAAACACCGGATTGGCAAGCAAGTAGGTATAAAGCGAAACTACTTGGACTTTCAATGCAGCAAAGGCGGCTGACATACCACCGACAGCCACCGTCGAAGCCCCGGCAGCGGTGGTCAATTTTCCGATATGCGAAGCCGCTCGCAAGGCTTCGACGGCAAAGAATCCAGTCTGACCAGTGACAAGAAACAAAGAACCATGAAGTGCACGAATACTGTCTTTAGCGCTTGCAGAATGCACTTCCAGCTTTTTGCTGGCCTGCGCCGCAAACTCAGCATCGGCCGCCATAAGGCGACCCATATTCGGAAGATCGACTTGTCTAGAGAATTGCCCGGTAAACGGATTGCGCGTTTGGGTTTTTACGCGGTCTAGTGTTGCTTGAATTGCGTTCGCAGACTTAACGGTAGCCTGCTCGGAAGCCAGAAGCTCGGCTCGAAGGCCAGATGAATCCGCTCTGATGTTCGCAACCACATCCGCGAATATCTCAGCCATTGCAATCCACCTTTAATAGCTCGCACAATTCAGCTTCCATTGCTTCCAGCATCGGAACCGGCGTATCCATCAACTCGGCTATCGTTCCCGCCGCGCCCTTGTAAAAATACGCCAGTCTGCAAATACGCTCCAGCCACGACGGCACTTCAACGGCTAAACTGCCGTAGTGCCGTCTTTCGTAGGGTTTTCCGTCTGCACCGTGTAGTGCAACATCCACAAGATCGCCTGAGTCATAACACGCTGCGGTACGCCGCCGAGATTCGCCTTCAATGCTTCAAAGGGAACCGGGTTCTTTGCCCGCTTGGCCGAAAGCTCGATCATTTTCAAGCGACCCATCGGATCGTCCATTACATCGGCTATGGTAATCGGCGCGTTTGCAATATCGGCGAGCATTTTCGCCCGCGCCTCGATCGTGATGGGCATGGTCCCAGTTCCTGCCTCAGCCCGCGCGTACCGCTGGCGCACAAGGAACTCGCCCGCGTCCGCCTGATCGCCCGGCGAAAGCTTCGCCAGGGCAATCGTTTTGTCGCCCATCGGGAGCGTGTAAACTCCGCCGCGTGCTTCGATTGCTGTGTTCAATTCACTCATGCAGTCGCCGATCCAGTTATTCTGCCAATAAACTTGGCTGTTAAACTATTCAGTCCAGTACGCCGATTCACGCCAATCTTCGGATTGTTGATGCGACCACGAACAGTGACTGTTTCGCCGGTCGTACTCGTCAAAGTCAATGTGTCTGCCGCAGTAGCCGAAGTCAGTCCACGTCCAGCGGCCACGCTCGCAGTGGGAAAAGCCACGCCAGACGGATAATGGCCTTGAATATCGACCGTCACTGTAGCCGTTCCCATATACCAAGAACGGTAGATCGAAGAGCTTGTAAACGTCGTAGACTCAATGCGCTCCTGCGTCGCGTTCATCTTCCACTCGAATATCTCAATATCACAAATCGTCGAGAATGCGTCACCTGCAGCAAGAGCAAGGTTCCCGGTATTCCCAATCGCCAAATCTTTAGCTGCCATGATTCAACTCCTACTAAGCCGCCGCCGTTATCTGGCCGACAAAATCCGCGTTGATGGAATTCAATCCGGTTCGACGATTCACACCCAAGACTATATTTTCCAGATTAGCAGTTACAGTAATCGTCTTTCCGGTTTCCGTGGTAAGAAGCAATGTTGATTGAGCAGTGCCAGGGACAAGATCGCCAAATGGAAACGCTTGGTCCGCGCCATACGCACCCTCAAAACTCCCTTTCGCGGTAGCCATGCCAAAGAAATACTCCCGACCGTCAATCAACGTGGCATCAAACTGAGTGCATTCGATTTCCTCTTGCTCGACTTCAAGGTCGAATCGGAAAATATGGCCCACGGTAACGCTCGTTGTGGTATCCATAAGCTCTTCCCACGGAGCACCGCTTGTCATCGAAAACTTTCCCTGATGCCCAGTTATCACAGCCATACGCTACTCCTATCTGGAAAATTCCTTCGCAAGCTGAGCGATTCGTTTTTCCCATTTCTTGCGCGGAGCAAAAGATTTTGTAAACAAAACAGGTAGAACGTGCGGACGCGGGTCCATGCGAGCCGTACCACCTTCAAGAAAACGTCCGTATCGGGCTTCGTAAATACGAATTCCATTTTCGTCACCAGTACCCGTAACGCTTCCCGCCAGATACCCACTCCGCCTATGCGGGGGATTGCCAGGCTTGGAAGCGGGGGGATAAGGCTTTTGAATAGACGCCCGAATCTCCTCTTCCATCTCCCGTGCAACGACCGACATTGTCTTACCCCACGCAGTAAGCAATCGACGCGAGACGTTTACCGTATCGAATTTCGTTATCAGCGTGCGTCCGTAACGAATCGCCATTAGCTTCCCCACATAAACACATCAATGCCAAGCGTCTGATTGGTAAACGTGAACACGATGTTATCACCTGTCGTTTGCACAACCGTGTAGCCGTCCACCGGCGCTTCGACGTAATAGATTCCACCGGGCTTGATAACAATCGAACCCGCACCGCCAGACATCAGCACCGAAGTCACAAAATCACCAGACAGTGTACATGTTTCGCCAGTAGTCACGGATCGGTTTACTACAAGAATCCCGCGAATCGTCGTGAATGTAATGGAGTTTCCAAGCGGATCGGCAATGGACCCGCCATTCAAGTCAATGTTTGTGCCGGAAGTCAACATACGCGAGGCATAGTAGAGATTGCTCTTGTAATCCCCCGACCCGCTCGTATAGGGAACGCGGTATTCAATGCCCAAGGGTACGCCGTTGGTTCCAGCGGGCGTTGCGGACTCGCTATACAGCCCGTCAATTCTCACAGCATGATTGGCGTTGTAGTCGGCCATTAAGCACTCGTTACCGGCAAAGGCGCATTCCTCTGGAAATAACACACAAATGAAATCGCCGAATCAAAAATACCGTCCCGTAAATCCTCGCCGTCCGAAGGCTCCAGATTCATCACCATGACCGCAGCCGCCGAAGCCGATAGCGTCGCACGATGAAACCAACCACGCATGGCCTCATACCAATCGAGTGCATCGCGCGAAGCAGAACCGCGGCCGTGCAAACGAAATTCAATCGACCATTGCTCTATGTCCGAACCGAACGTATCCATCGGAGTCATACGGCCATGCACAGACGTATTCGGTCTGGCCGATTGACCCTCATCGGCAAGGTGCAACGACCCGCCCAGCCGCTTCAGTTCGGCACTTTGGTCCCACCGAGTCTTCAATGCCGGGAAAATATACTTCATAATCCCGCCATTGTTTCCCGACTAAAGATTCTGGTGTCCACGTCAGTCAAGTCACGATTCGATCCGGTCCATGCAGCCAGAGGATCACGCGAAGCCGTACTCGGAGGCGTGACCGCGCCGCTCAAAATGAACGTCCCGTCGCCGATCTTATTAGCCCACACCAACACCGATTCACCCTGCTTTTCCTTCAAGTCCGAAACACGGTCGCCCTCACGGAGTAAATAGAACTCCGCAAGGTCCAGCGTCTTTCGTTTCATCAAAGCGGTCAGTTCGGTATTCGACGTGACAACAACCGGAGTTGCGTACCGCTTGCCGATGCGACTATTTATGTCGCCTTCAGCGGATTCGAGCATATCCGTAAGAACGGTCGTATCCGGCGTGCCGACCGTGTGCGTTAAAAGCGCAACCTCTTCCGCCGAATTGAATCGGGCCTGAAGCTCTGTGGTTGTCGCATAATTCGCCACACGACCTCACTTCTTGGCAAACACGCGAGCTACTTGCTCTACCCGCTTTTGCCAGTCCTTTGCTTCAAACGCCTTGGTAGCCCACTCACGGCGACCATTGGGCCGAGTCCGTGCCGGGTCTTCCAAGTACACGCCGTGCATGGTTCCCGAATATGCCCGCAACCCGCCGCCTTGTTTGCTGTACACCACTTGTACGCCGTCAACGAACTGCCCGGTAACAAGCTTGGGGTATTCGCCAGGCTTCGACGGATTGGTCTTTGTCGGATTCAGCCGCGAGCAAAGCCGCTTGGTTCGATCTTCCAACTCACCGGCGACGGAACGGGCTGCGCGATCCCACGTCCGACCGGATATGTCATCCGGCTTTTCGAGGTACAAATCGCGCACCACAATTCCAGCAGGTCGGGCCATTACCGTTCGTTCCGGCCTTCCCATTGCGGCCTGGACTCGCAGAACTCGCCATACCGTTCGGCGGCTATTTTGCGCTGATCCTCGCAACTGTACCGCTTACCGCGTTTCGATGTGGCGGTCCCGACCTCGCGTTCGATTTGTTTTTGCTTGGCAATCGCATCGCCCTTGGGCCAAATCGTTCGCTTGATCGTGCCGCCATTCACTTCATCCCGAAAAGGAATCATATTGAAGCAATCTCCTGCTTTCGTGGGCGACCCGGACGGCGTTTTTCCGTGGATTGCTCCACCGACATATTCGATGGTCTAGGGGTCGCCTTCCCCTTGCGGAATTCTTTTGGCTCATAATCCGGCATGGGATATTCCATGCTCTCATCGTTTTGTGGAACGCTGCAAAACTTGCGCCATCGGATATTGGTCCTGTCCCTGACGGTCACTCCGGCATGATGGATTTTGGCTCGGTGCGGATCGACAACCACCCGACCATCACTGCCTTCGACCAGCACGGACAAGCGTTCCCCGTCAACGTCGATGCCTTGCGATTTGGCCTTTTCTACGTCTTCAATCCGCGCTCTTTGAATTTCCTCGCGGTTGAACTCCTGCAATTTCGCATTGGCACGACCAAAATCCCACGGAGTACGATGCTTCTTACCAGTCTCCTTCAATGTCTCTTCCCGAAAAGGAATCATTGAGCCTCCAAAGCTAGGACCATGTATACAGAATCGACCGACGCGGATCGCCGTAGGTCAACACATAACGCTGCCGAGTAAGCACAAGGACGCCGTTGTTCTCAGCCACGTCTTCCGCCGACGTTTTGATGATAATCTCCAGCGGAGTACGCTCCTGATAAATAAACGGCTTGCGATGCGAACCAAGCGCCGAAAAATACATTTCGTCGGAATCGCCGGACGCTTGATACAGATTGATGTCAAACCCTTGGAATGCAGCCTTGCCCCATTCGTTCGACGCACCGGAACCACCGCTGTACGTGGTTTGATTCAATGCCTCGAATACACCACGGGTTGAGCCAGGATGGACAATCACGCGGATATTGGATACCGCCTGACTGTTATACGGCAAACCTTGATCGTCAGTGAATCCAAGAAACTGGCCGCGCACCGTCTCCAGCGCTCCCAGGAATTCAGAAGCTGTCGGAATGGTCCCAGTTGCGGCGGCAGAGGTCAGATTGTTGTCCGTGGTCAATCCGGTCGTACCGGCAGAATGGTCATCGGAATAGAATGTCACGCCGTCGAATCCGTTATAGCCCGACGCATTGGCATTGACGAGCAACGTGGAAAAGAGCGAATCCTTGTATGTCCGCCAGACCTCGCCAAGCTCGGACATGCGAGCATTGATGAGGCCCGTTTGATCGTCCTCCCACGTCTTCCGATTTACGAGCATCGTCAATTCGTACTCGTTGTTTGTGACGGTGTAGGTGAAGTCACGAGCATCCTGCATTTGGCGAGAACCAAGAAATTCACGCGGCTGCGGGAGAGCGCCGGGGAATACATAATTCTCGCTGACAGAAGTGCTGTCCAGGATCATGGAATGCTTGTCGTAGACCGTCGGACCAGCTTCCATTGCCTGATGAAATGACGCCAATGCGCCTTTGGTTGTAAGGTTACTTGGTGCCCAAGGCATAAATCAACTCCTACAGCGCCGACGCTGTGTAAGTGGTTCCTACCGCGCCGGAGACTTCGCCGGGCGTCTTCATCTGAACGATACAAGTACCAGTGGCCGGAACGTTGACGATTCGACCCACGCAACTGTTTGATGTTTTTACGAGCGTCAGAACATTGTCATCAGACGCAAACGCGACTTTGCCAATATCCGCCTGAGCAATTGACGCAAGAGCCTGTTGGAATTGCCCGCCAACAAGAACCTTGATCGTGTCTGCGCCATTAGTGGCAGCACTCGCAACCTTTTCGAGTGCAAGGCCAATGAACACCTCGCCTGCGGCGAGCGGAGCACCGAATTGATCGCCAGCGTCCAAAGAAACAAATGCGCCCTTATAGATCGTCTCGGATGCGCCCATCGGAAGATCGATGACAAATCCGATATGCTCGTTGACGATGTTCACAAGGCGATTAGCAGCCAATGCAGTCATAGCCTACCTCCTCTACAGCGCCTTCTTTTCGTCGGCGGTCAACAAAGTCTCACCAGCCAACGAGAGCGCACTGTTGACATACGCACCCAATTGGATTCCAGGCAGAGCGGCGCGATTGGCCGCGAATTCCTCTTTTGCTTCCGCGATAGCCTTGCTTCGCTGATCGCCCTTGCCGTCAAGCTTCGCATCAGGAGTCACCAAGCGACCGGCATGATAAAGCTCCGGTGCCGCATCAGCCCACTTCTTGAAGCCAGCAGCGTCCGACTTGGCATAATCCCTCGCCCACGCAAGTTGCTTCTGGTTGTTGGGATTAACCTTTGCCGCCTCAATAGCCGAAGCGACAAGTTGATGCGCCTCGCTTGCTTTCGCGGCAAGTTCCAGCGTTTCAAGTCGCGCAGCCACGGCCTTGTACTCCGACGCCGGAACCGTATCGGTTCGCATGGCGTCAAGAGCGGTAAGGATCGCCGATTCACTGGCCTCACCCTTTACACCGAGCTTGGCCGCAATCGCCGTAAGCGGAATCGGTTCGGATTTCTTCAATCCAGCCAATGCCGCAACCAGCTTGTCAATCAATGCGTCTGGCGTTTCGTCGCCATTCGCAAAGCCCTGCGCCTTCATGGCCGCAACCAGTGCGGTCAATCGCTCGGTGGCGAGCGCGACGGTTTTGGCGGGTTCCGTCTTGTCTTTCGGTTCTGCCATATCTTCAACTCCTAAATCGACGGCTTTGGCCGCCAGTAAAACAAAACCCTCACGCCGCCCTTTGGCTGCGATTTCTTCCATGCCCGCAATCGCGGGATTATTCGTAATTGCCGCGTGCAAAAGCTCAGTAACTTTGCGAGTTTCCTTGTGGACCATCATGTACGGCGACAGGTAGCGATATTCTTTTTGACGAATTAAGTCGGTTGCGCTCGCCGTCCACTCAACCATGCCGACTAAACCACGGCCCATCTCGTATCTAAGGTCTTTAATCCAACCAGCTGCCGGAGCCTTGCCGTCCGGGGACGAATTGACCCCACCTGCGGTTTGGTGCTCGTAGTCAACTACGAGATCAACACCCCCGGAACGAAACGCTTTTTCCACCAACGACCAACTCTCTTGGTCGAAATCGAATTCCCTACCGTCGCGGCATTTGGTGTGTCCGTCTGGGATTAGCAGGATTTCGGGCATACAATCTCACTTTTGGCCGGGCGCAAGAAAAAAGGCACGCCGGTGTACTGGCACCAGTATGCCCTGAATTTCTTGCAAACGTGTCGGGGATCAGCCGACCCGCGCCCGGATTATTCCTTCAATTCTTTCTTTTCTTTTTCCTTTGTCAAGCCGGGTTCTTTCGGAGCGTCTAGATTCACGACTTCCTTTTTGGGTAATTCGGCCAAATTCGGCATCGGAACGCCTAGCATTTTACCGATTTGTTGCCTCAAAGCATTCACCAAAACCAAATCCTGCAATACTACCGCACGCTCAATTGCGAGGGTCAATTCGTTGAATGTGACCGTAACCGCATCATCTTCCGTTTCGACGACCGCCGTTTCCGGGCGCGGCAAATCGAGCTTTTCATAAATGACCTCTTCGTCAATCCGCAAGCCGGATTCGCGGGCAAACCGCAGTTGGTCCAGAGTAAGGCGCTCCGATTCCACATCTCGACCAACATAGGTAATTCGTTTGAATACGGGGACAGGAGCGTTACGGCCCGGATACTTCAATTCGACCATCTGGGCCAGCAATTGACGCCGAATACACGACGCTTCTGCCTGCAAATCGGAAGCCAGCAGATCGCCACGCACGTTGTCGTGAACCTTTGCCGCAGCATAACTACCCGTTCCGCCAACATCGGTAGTCAACGTCTGCCCAAGCCAGAGAATCGCCAGCTTAGAGTCCGCATAATCGCACTGCTTGGAATATGTTTCCCCCGTCCCCGTCGCTTGGACAAACTCCAATTCGGCACCCTTTGGCATGACAATCGCTAAGTCCGAACCGCCCTCGTTGGCAAAATTCGCCAGGGTGGTTCGATCCGCATCAACCACGGCGTCATCGTAAGTCACCTTGCGTATCGGCGTACCGTATAATTCAGAAAACGCCAGCCAATCCGCCCGACTAAAATGAATCATCAAGTACGCATTGACTGAGGCGTGAGTCAGCGTTGTACGAAACGGGAATCCGCCCCGGCAATTCGGAACGTAGACAATAAATTTGCCAGGAAATAACTCGGTCGGAATACCCATCGGTTCGGAGTCCGTGCGTATCGCCACACCGGTATTCAAAAACGGATGGGACACGAATCTGGTCGAAGGAACAATCACGAAGTCCTGAATCTCTGCCCTGTCCCAGACCAATTCAACAACCGAAAGATTTGGACCTATTGCGTCCGACAAATGCCGCAAGACATTAGGCCATGAGTGGATTGCGGTCAATTGTTCGCCGCAATAATCCGCAACGTCCTTCGCAAACGTATCGTCTTCATCAGCCTTTGGGTCTGGTTCAATGCACCATTCCAGTGCCGTAACCGCATTTCTTCGCGTCTGCACAACGCCGTGGAATTGATCAGACTTGCGTTCCATTTCCGATTGCAGCAGGCAAAGTTCCGACAATTCGCCTTGATCTACTCGTTTTAGGAGCGCCGCAAACTTGGACGGCGAAGGGGCATCGGTCAGGTAACGAGGGTATGCATCGTAATTCAACGAGTATCGGGTGATCCGATTCTTGTCCGACTTGCCATTAAGTTTGAATGTATCAGCCATGATCCACCGCTAAGTTCTTCGCTATCCATGTTCCGATTTCAGCAACATCGGTTACGCAGTAGTGCCTGCACGGATAATCGAAGTGAACCCATATCTTAAATCCAGCCGCACGAGCACGCCGACAGAATGCTATGTCTGGTCCAGACAATTTTCTACCCTGCGAATCCCAATCAATCAAGAAGGGGTGCTCGATTTCGGTGAATACACGCCTCGCAATTAACAATGCACCCGACCCAGTAATGCCGACCTCCTGCAAGCCCTTCTGGGGCTGGTGAGTGCGAAATTCGCTTGGACCAAGATCGTCAAAGGCATTCCAAACTACAGGGCATTTAGGCGATTTGTCTGGCATCCATATCGGAGCGGGGCAAGAGACAACGTCCAAGTCGAGTTCGATCAAGTCGAGAGGATTTCCATACGGAACTTGGTCATCGTCAAACGTGAGCCACCAATCGTAGCCACTCTCGTCAGCTTGCCGAGCAAGCAGGTTCAAGCTGTGCTCGTAAGGACGCTCGTTTTGGAAACGAACGGAAATTTCGTACCGGGGATCGCGAGAGAGGGCAATCAACGTCGCAGCCAATTCAGCACGCAATGATCCACAGCACGGGACCGTGATAAGCACTCTAGGCTTCAACGAGCAAACTCCTTTCGGCCATAATCCGTTTTGTCTCCACGGCTAAACTCACATTGTCCTTTGCTGCCGGATAATTGGGGCCGCCCATGCAAAAAGGTTTCACTTGGACTCCCGCCGCGTCAAGAATACCGCGCGCCTTCGCAATGAACGGCAAAAGAGAATGGCACTTTCCCATATCCATTGTCCACTGATCGGAGCCGAGATACAAATCAAACAAACCCCAAAGGCCGTTAGCCTCCAAGTCCCGAATCAAATCCCATTCGGCCCCTTCTATGTTGGCTTTGATGATGTTGACCGTTTTATCATTTCGCTCGTTTAATCGCGTTTGCGAAAGGAATGCAGAAAACAATCGCTCGGTCGCCGATGCGAACTGGCCATTCAGATCACTTTTGTCCCGGTAGAGAGAAGTACCTTCTGGTCGGTCAGATTCCCACAACAAAGCGGGTACTCCATCCGACGATCCAATTGCGAAGTTGAATACGAATACTCTGGGATCAGTCGCAAACCTAGCCTCTAATTCCTTCGCATGATTCGGATGAGCTTCAAACAAGTAAGCAACCACCACTGGCGCATTGCGGCCCTCTCGCAAGGAATCGGCAGCGTCCAGAAACGCCTGAGTTTCATGTCCGGGCCACGCACCGAGGTCGAAGAAATTGATCCGCCAAGAGGAAATCATTATGTCCTCAAAAAATCCATCCTACGAGATAGCGCCCGCGCCGCGTCGGCGTCCTTCGGTTGCGGCTTCGCGCGATTCATAACGCCCATGACCACATACGTCAATGCCTTGATCGCGTCGAAGTGGGCACAGGAGTCAGTCCGCTTATCGTCCGGCTTTCCCGTCGCCTCATTCCAGACAAGCGAATCGCACTCGACAATCAATTGAGCCGCGACGCTGGCCATGATATGCAAACGACCGTCATTTAGCATTTTCAGCACACCGAGCATCTCCATGCGAGCCGTATCTTCACCTGGATTCTTACGTCGAGGGGCCGCAACGAACCGGCATTGCCTGCTACTCGACTGGCACGCACGAACCAACGCCGTTCGCTCGGTCAAGTTAGCCGGATCGCAAAAGTATAGGTGTCCCATATGACACCCTTCAACCTGGTCCGCTGCCAGCGTTTCCATGCGCCTCCAAAACCCGGTAATCCAAAGATGCTGATCAATGTAAAAGCCGGTCCATATTACAGTCGGATCGTTGTAGCCGAAGTCGATCCCGCCAACACGGTCGGACCATTGAATTTCCTTTGGATCGAACGGCAACTCGGAAACCAGCGCATCACGCATATGCGGGAAGATGAGTCCCTTGGAAGCTTGAACACTTTCCTCTGGAGTGCTCGGAAATTCTTGACGCATCAAATCGGGGCCGATCTCATCTACTTTGTTCCGACGCCATTGGATTGCCTCATCGGAAAGCACGAAGCCATCCCTCGCGGCCAGCTTTCGCAAATACAACTCTTCCTCTGTCGGCAAAAAATCTTCTCCAACACTTGCAACCAAAGTCGCATCAAGCCACCACGCCGTAAAAATGGAAGCGTACTGATGGGCGGGATTACTCCGAGCATCATCGAATAGCTGAAAGAATAAATCTCTTCCCTTCGCCGTACTCTCGTGGATGATGATCGTTTCAGGAACGTAAGGCACAGAATTGCAAGCGTTGACAAACGTACTCTCTTTGTTCGTATGCCACTTGGCAAGCTCAGACAAATGAAGAAATGAAGGCGTGCCGCCTGCGCCAACGCTTACACCGCCGCTGGTCATGGTCATGTAATGACTACGGCAATCCGGCCATCGTAATTCCGCGGTCACGTCGCAAGGCCGCACCTGAGCATGGCATTCAGCCGCAAGCCTGGCTATATCAAATATCTCCTTCGTCGCCTGTTCTGAATGTGCGATTGTTACGGCCTTGAAATTCTTCGTATAAGCACACAAGAACGCAGCCAACAACTGAACGAACGTGGATATGCCGAGTTTGCGAGCTTTAAGAATGATAATTCTGACCGGCTTGCCGATTGCCGCTTGATCCAGCATCAAAACAAAAAGCCTGGCCTGTGCCTCATTCAATCGCAACGGAACAAGCGATCCGTGAATATCGCGTATCATCCACTGGTCAAGAAGTGTAGCCGCATAGAACAAAAGCAAGTCTTTCGCCATCGGCAATTGTTCATACTCGCCTAATTGAAATTTTCGCCAATGCTCGACGATGCGGCTATTTGCTACCATTGGTATGACCGTTGGTTCCATTCCCGTTTGCAGAATGGCCGTTAGTATGAATCGGGGCAGGAATCGAAACGCCTGGTTGAGGCACAACCGGAAGCACTGTCGATTGAAGCAATCTATCGAGCATTCCACGGCCAGCATCCGCAGCCACGCCGGTGACTTCGATTTTCTTCAACGCTGGGTCAACGCGGTCGAGAATAATGGCCGCCGCCTTGGTGTCTCCCTCTTCGTCGGCATTGCGATAGATTGATTCGAGCAACCGTTCTGCGCGAGTGCGTGCAGGTTGATCCGGGTCATCCTGTTCAAGATAAAATTTCGCAAGCTCGGTAAATGACCTGCCCGGAGCCGTTTTGGTTCCCGGCTTCAAGCCCTTCGGATTGCCCGATTGGCCTGGCTTCCAGAATCCCTTTTTGAGGTTTTCTTCGCGTTTGCTTTTTCCTTGCTTCTTGCTTTCCTCGGACATCACGTCATTATCACCAGCAAGAGCCCAACCAAACCGATGCAAACATCGACCCAGCCGAGAGTTATGCCAGCTTGGGCCATTCCGATACCGAGTTGTCCGGTGGATTGAATTTCGCGTTTCGCCTTTGTTCCGCGCGTGATTGCGAAGATGCCAAACGGCCAGACCAGGAGTCCGACGATACCGAGAATCAGTGCGAGGTAGGCGTCTGGGTGGGTGGAGGTGGATTGATTAGTCTCTATCACAGTATCAGACGCTACTACGTTTACGTCTCTTAGTCAAGCTTGCGGACGCCATTAGATCGGCTCGCCGGTCCAGACATTGCGGACACCGTAGATTCGGGGGGCGCAAATAGGTTGCGGTCGCGGGAATAGCGTTACTTTAACCGTTGTCCATTCCCGACAACGCGATCCGCGTGCTACCGTCTTTAACCGTAGCGTGCGCGTCGGGCCTTGCAACCTCAAAAGTAGGCCCGCAATCGGCTGCACGTTGATAACTGTGCGGCAGCAGTCGCACATCTAACCCAAGCCCGGCAGGTCATGCCTCAATGGCTTCTACGCGATGGGGTTCGCGTTAACCTGTTTGCGTCACACCATGAGTTCAGGAGGCCGAAGCAGTATTGCTGTCTCGTTTTCGATTGTCAACCCTAACAGTTTTCTGTCTTGGCATTGTCCACACGGAAGCAAATCCGGTAGATTTTCGTTTCATTTCTATTTTGATTCCAGCTTTGGTGCTTGGAACCAAGAACGTAGACCCGCACTTTTGGCAATGAGCGTTGATGCTTGAACCGGCACGAACGGATCGAGGCTCGTGCTGCGATATTTCCTTGCAATCCATGCACTCATAAGGCACGTTTTTGGATTTCTTCTCTACCCTTGTTTCCTTGCGTACAACCAGATTGCTGGTTATCGCCGCATATTTCGGATGCCTCGTTCGATGGCACGCTTTACATAGCACCTGCACGTCGGCAAACGACTCCATTCCGAGCGTCTTGTAGTGCAAATGATGCACCTGCAACCTATCAGCACTACCGCACTCTTCGCATTTTCCACCAACGCTATCTATTTTCGACTGCCGAAACTTGAACCACAAAGGAGACCTAATATAGGCATCGTATTTCGGGCGAACAAATCCAGATGGGACCGAATTGCCTTGCTCTTTTCGCTTCTGCCTCCGCAAGTTTCGACGTTCTTTCTTTGTCAACTTCCGTTTGATAGGATCGCTTTCAGGCATGGACGGTACTCCAGTATCGTTCGTGTTCAGGGCAGCTAGGCGCATCAACGTCTAGTATGCCCGCTTTATTATAGCCACAAGGGCTTGTGGTTCCAACGCTTCCAGCCCAACAAGCCGCCTCCAACCAAAAAAATAATCGCCCGCTAAAGATTTTCCGCTTGACAGCCGATACTCTTATACCGTACATTGTAGTACGCCATGAAAGAAAAGAAAACAAAACGACTTGAAGTGCGGATAACGCCGAGCCTCTTACGCCGAATCAATGCAGCGGCGCGGCTGGATCAACGAGAGGCTTCGGACTGGATCAGGCGTGTTTTGGTCAACGCAATCGAAAGGGAACGGAAATGAACGTCTACGTTAAGTGGCTGGAGGCCGCGTTGCAGTGGCAAGGGCCGCGCAGCGGATCAACAATTGCAGCGTCTACGCCCGTGCCGTGGACGGTGGCAGAGGCGAAAGAAATCGTCCCTCTACTATTCGCCAAGGGCAGGACCATCCGCGTGTACACAATGAGTCGAGGCCGATTGAAGTGGCTGAAAGACTTTGGAAAGGAGAAATCATGCGACTCTCGAAAATGATCCAAGCGAAGCAACGTATCGCCAGCGGGTTTTACGATGATCCGCGAGTCATCGACCGCGTGGTTGATCGGTTGCAGGCCGAGCTTGCGGAAGATGAGTTTCCCGACGAGCAGGAAATTTCGGAACGGTTGAACCTGGACGCAAACGGTTACGACAATTAGCGGCCAAGCCGCAAGGAGCGAACGTGGAGACGAAAACAGTACAAGGCGGCGTCTGTGGATCATGCGGATCCCCGATTGCGCGTGACACTCTGCGCTGTATTGCGCGGTGCGATGCACCCGGATTGAGTTTGGAAGCATTGCGCATAGCGTGCCACGGACTTATGAGCGAACAAGACTTGAGGCTCGTTAAGGAAGTGCTGCGCCGCTATAACGCTTACCCCGCGATGCACGAAGCGCTGAAATCGATCGAAGCCGAACGCGCAGCTCGCGGATACGATTCAGTGGATTCAATCCGCACAATAGCTCGCGCCGCGCTCGCACGGGCTGGTGAACCGTGAGAGATGAGCCGGACGATCTGGATGAACTGGATGACGACGAGCTAGATGACGCGGTAGGCAATGATGACGACGATGACGACGAGGACGATGATGATGACGACGAGGATTTTGAGTACTGTGACAACTGCCAGAGCAAAGAAGAGCCGGACAGCCTGCAAGAAATCGCCGAGCAAAGCGGATGGTACTGTCAGACATGTATAGAAGATTTGCACTACACGGCCCGCGAGCCGTAAGGAACGAAAATGAAACTTACCAAAGTGAAAATCTTCAATAACGTATTTGTTAGTGGGCATCGCTACTGGTGGATGGCAGAATTGCGGTACGGAAATAAGTGTATTGAAATCACTCAGAGCCATCCGCTGAGCATGACCCACGATGACGCGATATCCCATGCCCGTGACCTTGCAATTCGGATCGACGCGAAGATCGAAGAGCAAGAAGGAGGAGAAACATGATCGAACTCGGATCGAAAACGGAACAGGTGAGCACGTTCAAGGGATCAACGCGATGGTATGTGCATACCATCCACGAAGGGCGGATTCAGGAATTGGACTACCACGACAAGAAAGAGTGGCTTGACGAATGGATGAAAGGGCACGCACACAAACATGCCGTTCTCTTCGTCACTCGCATCGACTTCCCGGCGGTGTCGCAGGCCGACCCCTGCATGTGATGACATGACAAGCGAACAAAAAGAGATCAAGCGGCTGCGGAAAGAACTGATGATCCTAGCCGAAGAGGTATCCTGCTTTATCGAAGCCCTTGATCGGGCCATGTTAATGCCGCCCACCGAACAACGCGGAAAAGTGATCGCGCGATGGTCGAACGAATTAGACATGGCAAATGACAGGGCGTTGCATCTTGTGCTAGGTATTTCGTTTGCTCAAATGCAAAGCCTGAAAAAGAAATGGTTCGCAAAACGGTCTCCGCAGAAAAGCAAGACCGATCCCTGCGTCTGAAAGGAAAAAAATGACAACCGAACCTGAAACTATATTGCCCGTGCCAAAATACGCAATTGGAGATCGCGTCTATTTTGTTTCGACCAATCTTACGCACAAGCGATTGCCATGCCCCGACTGTCTCGGCAGCAAAAAATGGCGCGTCGTTTCTCCGGCCGGGATTGAATGTTCTACTGATTGTCCGCGATGCAAGCGGATGTTTAGCGACCTTCCATCCCTGGACGTGCCGTGCTATGAATCGTGTGTACGCTCGCTAACCATCGGGTCGATCCAGATCAACACGGCGGACTATGACGGCGAACCCGTGAAGTATATGTGCGTCGAAACGGGCGTCGGGTCGGGAAGCGTCTACAAGGAGTCGGCTTTATTTGCGGACGGGACCGAGGCCGGAATTTACGCAGACGCGAAAGTCGCCGCAGAAACCGCCGTAGTTCAGGCTGCACCAGAGGCCACAAAAGCAAGGGATTTTTCCTATCTACCGATCGAAGCCGCCTGCACTAAAGCGTTATGGGATGTTGTTTTTAATTCGTGGTATGCGTATGGGAACCTGATTGAAAATCTCGAAGAATTCCTGAAAGAAGATAGCGGCGATAGCGTCGAAAAAATCAAGGAGTACATCCGGCGAGAAGTCGATTGGGAAAAGGAATCTCGCCAGCCGACTTCGTCCCATCCGTTCGATGTGCTGATTCGAGTTGCGAAGAAACACTCGGACGATCCAGAAATTGCAAAGGCGTTGGAACCATTTACGGAGGCAAGCGCGAGCTTGAGATAAACATGGAAAATGAAGGACGGAATGACATCACGCAATCCGAGCCGCGAGAGTTGGCGGTGACGCTATGAGCTTCACATTTAGGCCAGCGATACGCGAAAAAGTACCGCTGCTCATTGGGGTGTGCGGAGGAACAGGGAGCGGCAAAACTTTCTCCGCCCTGCGACTCGCTAAAGGCATCATCGGCGACACGGGCAAGCGGTTCGCCGTCATCGACACAGAGGCCGGGCGAGCGAAGCACTACGCGGATCAATTCGCTTTCGATCACGGAGACTTTGCCCCGCCGTTTACGCCAGAGCGATACGCCGAGGCGATTGCAGCAGCAGACGCGGAGGGCTATCCGGTAATCGTGGTGGACTCGACTTCACACGTCTGGTCTGGCGACGGCGGGTGCCTCGATATGCAAGAGGCGGAGTTTCAACGGATGGGTAGTCGAGAGGCCGCGAAAATGGCTTCATGGATCAAGCCGAAATCCGAGCACAAGCGAATGGTCTCTCGGCTATTGCAACTTCGTGCCCACGTCATTCTTTGCTTTCGGGCTGAGCCGAAAATCGAGATGGCCCGCGTTGACGGCAAGATGCAGGTGGCCGCGAAAGTCGGACTGACAGGCATCGACGGATGGTTCCCGATCTGCGAAAAGATGTTGCCCTATGAACTGACTATCAGCCTGCTTTTGCTCGCAAACAAACCGGGCTTCCCGCTGCCGATCAAGCTCCAGGAGCAGCACAAGGTAGCCGTGGGCCTGGACCGCCCGCTCGACGAAACGACAGGTGCGAAGCTGGCTGCGTGGGCAGCGGGCGGGGAAGTCAAGCCCACCAAGAAACTCGACAAAAAAGACGCTGATTCGTTGCGTGACGCAATCATATCGGCTGGAGCGATTGAAGATTTCCGCACCAAGTTTGGAGTCCAGAAAACAGCCGAACTATCCGAAGAACAGGGCGCACAAGCCTGGGAATGGTTAAAGGAGCGAAGTCATGCAGTCGATGCCGTTGTCTGAATATCTAGCTGATCCGTGCGAAACGCCTTCGCTGGATTCATCGACCTGCTGGAAGATGATCTCGCAATCGCCTAAGCACGCTTGGCACGGGCACCCGCGATTGAATCCGGCAAGGGAAGCCGATGACGCCAACTCCGCAATGGACATTGGGGCCGCAGCGCATGCTCTGTTTTTGGAGAATGACATTTCCAGATTCGTCATGGTCGAAGCGGATGACTGGCGGACTAAGGCGGCAAAAGAGCAACGCGATACGGCCCGCGCCGAAGGCAAGATTCCACTGCTTGAACATCAAGGCGCTAAAGTATTTGCTATCGCCGCTGCGTCTCGTGACGCGGTTTCTGGATGCGACGAACTGGCCGAGATTTTCGACGGTGCGATGGTCGAGCAAGTTTGCCTCTGGAAAGAAGGAGATACTTGGTGCCGTGCACGGCCCGACTTAGTTAGCGCCGACCGCAAGATTGTCATCAACTACAAAACCACTGGCGCGAGTGCGGCACCGGGTAGCTTTGGTTCCACGATCGTAAAGAGCGGCTACCACCTGCAAGCTTATCACCACGCACGCGGGATCATGGCCGAGACAGGAGTAATGCCGACATACCTGTGGTTGGCTCAGGAAACCGATCCGCCCTACGCAGCGTCGATTCTCGGTGCTTCCCCGGCACTTATGGAACTGGCCGCGATGCAATGGCGGTACGCAATCGAGCTTTGGCGAAACTGTTTGGCGAGCGGCGAATGGCCAGCGTACCCATCGCGCGTCTGCTGGGTCGAACCGAAGGCTTGGGATATGGAAAGCTGGATGGCCCGGCCAGACGTGCAGGTGATTCAGGACACAAACATCGCCTGCCAGTGCATGACCGAAAACGGCGTGTGCGGGGCGAGGGAGGGTGTCGCGCGGGACGCGAGTGGCATTTGGTTATGCGACAAGTGCGCCGCGGCAATGGCGCAGGTGTTTGGTTGAACTTCTGGCGGCTCGGGCGCTTGGCGTTTGAAGGCGCAATTGGCGGGCCGCCGGAACTTGTGTGTGTGTAGCTCAGTTGGTAGAGCAATTCGCCGTTCGTAATGGTGTCCGCGCGGCACCGGAGCGACGCAGTCGGCGAAGGGGTCGCAGGTTCGAGTCCTGCCACACACGATGGTTGGTGTCCGAGCGTGAAGTCGGTCGGATTAACCGGCAACGAAATTCAGGCGGCTGAATACAGGCCGTCAACGCTCAGTAACTACTTTGTCCGACCGGAAGAGGCCAATAGGGACTTCCTCTATTGGCGGGCTTAAGGTTCTCGGACACCAACTTTTAACGGAGGAAGCATGAGCCTTAAAACGTGGAAAAAAGAATTCTATCCCGTCCCGGCAAGCAAGGTGTCGAAGGAAAACGCCGTAGCCCACTCCCTAAAAAAATGGCAAGGACTGACGAAGACGAACCTGAAAAAGCACAGCGTGATTCATGACGTAGATCACAACAAAATCACGGACGGAAAAGACTTCCTCGGCATCGAAGCGTCTAGTTGCGCCCTGTGCTGTCATCACTACGAATCAGGCCCCGGATGCCCTACTTGCCCGCTTTCGATTGCTCGCGGAGTCGTCGAATGCGCATCGTGTACGCCGAGAGAGGAAACAGCCCCGTACAGTTATTGGGTATTTCACTCCAATCCCGCGCCGATGATCCGCTGGCTGAAAAAAGCGTTGAAAGCGGAGAGCAAAGCATGAGCCTAGAGTTTTTCGTTCCGTTCCCCGTGTTCCCCAAGAACAAAAAGCGAGTCTTCCGAACTGGCTACATCGTGGAGGATGCACGCACGAAAGACAACGCTCATTCACTTGTTTCGCTGTTTTGGCCGTACAGACCCGCGAAACCAATCGAGAACTTGGTCACGGTTAGTTATCGCTTTCAGACGGCATGGCGCAAGCCGGATGCGAAGCGGAGAGCAAAGGGCCTGCTTCCCGAATTCGTACCGCAGGCGACGGGTTCCGATTTGGGAAATCGGACAAAACAGGCGGACGATGTGCTCAAGAAAGCCGGATTCTTGAAGGATGATAAACAGATTTGGAACTACGGCGGAACGTGCAAGGTATGGGCGGACGTGACCGGAGTACACGTCAGAATTGAACCACTGGAGGCAACATGATCGACCTAAAGGAACGATGCTGCGAGCAACTGTTTCGTGAATATCACTACTATCGGTGCGCACGTCGCGGTACGGTCAAAGAAGGTGGACGGCTGTATTGCAAACAACATGCACCAAGTTTTAGAAGAGCAAGGAAAGAAAAAAGAGACGACGCTTGGAATGCGCGACACGCGGAAGAGAATCGCAATTGGAAGCTCCGCGAACTGCGGGAGAAGATAGCCAATGAATTACTAGCCATCTATGGCACAAGCACCGGGTTTACAAGTACTGGCTACACTGGCCTCGACGAGATGATGTCCGCGTACCGCAAGTTGCTGCTTTCCGTCCAACCAAAGGACACCCCATGATCACCGACGCCAAACGACAGGCCCAAAAGCGTAGACGCGACAAGGCGGACGAACGCGGAGATTGCCTAAAATGCTGCCGCCGTCCGAAGCTGTTTGGCTACCAACTTAGCCAACATTGCCGAGAAGTTTCCGAGTCGAGAAGGCTGGACAATCGCCTGCACGCAACGGAAGTCGCCCAAGAACAAAAGGGCATCGACCCGCGAGTGAACAAGCAAGTCCGGCAACTGTGCTACTCGCTATCAGCACAGGGTCGGTTTGATGATGGCTTGCGCGAGTACGGAGAGTACCACGAGCAACCGGGTAGCTGGTATCTCGAGCGCGCCGACGAAGCAGAGGACGCAATAAGTCCGTGGGAGGGAGCCGAATGAACTTCGACGATAACGAGCAGAGCAAACCGAAATTCGATCCGCTACCGACCGCGTGGTATGGCGCGATGGTAGAAGAAGCCCGCGACGAAGAGGCCAAGTCGTCCGGCAAACCGAGAACCGCCGTCACGTTCAAGGTGGCCGTGAAGAAAAAGGACGGCACGTTCTACTTTCGGAAATGCTGGATGCGATATGCTTGGCACAATTCCGAGCAAAAGGCCAATCTCCGAAAGGTGGTCGAAGCGTGCGGGTATCCGGCCAAGGGTTCGGTTGACCCAGCCCTGCTTGTCGGTCGCAAACTGGAGGCCTACCTGACCACGGAAATTGACGCGACCGGAGCATACCCAGACAAAAACGTGGTCGGGAACGTGAGGCCAGCACCAGGCCAATCCGCTCCTCCTCCGCCGGTCAACGAGTTCGACGCGGACAACCCGGATGATATTCCGTTTTGATCAAAGATTTTTGTTGACGGCGGGCGAGAATGGTTTAAGATGCGGGCGTGCTAGTGAGATTTCGCAATCGAAGCCTTTCCCCGACAATGACGACCCCTGTAGGCCGCCGCGTCGTGCTGGGCATCCTTTCGGTTGCGAGAGTTCGCTAGCACGACACTCCTGCGGCTCACCGGCGCGGTGGCTTACGGGGGTTGTCTTTTTAGTCTTTAGCAGGAGATTGTCGTGCCAAAATTGAATCAGATTATTGCTGTCGTTGCTGGTAAAAAGTCTCGGATGCAGCAACTTCTAACCGAGACACACCGGGGATGGAACAAAGACGCCATCGCAGGCATCGTTAAGCGGTACACTCCGCGCGACGAGAATGGCGAAAAACTGCCGCCGGAAAACAAGAACATCCATCTTGATGTCACCAAGAAGATTGAGGAGCTAACAAAAAATTTCGTCGATTTTTGGGATGTAGTCGCCACCCAAGAGACCGGAAATGTCGGGGCTACATCGCCTATCTCGGTCGATGGAAAAACCGTCGTTAGCGAACAGCCCGTCACGGTGCTTTTGTTCCTCGAAAAACAAATCGAAGACCTGCGGACCTTTGTGACAAATCTCCCTTCACTTCCAGCGGATCGGACTTGGAAGTGGGACGCCAATCGAAATTGCTACATTACCGACCCGGTTGACACGGTTCGCACACAGAAAACGCCGGAAGTCATCGTCAAATATCCGGCGACGCCGGAACATCCGGCCCAAACCGAACTGTTCGCCAAAGACATTGCCGTAGGAACATGGGAGACGACCTATCTTTCGTCGGCTATTCCAGAACAAAAGAAGGCAAAAATGCTTGAGCGCGTCAACGCTTTGCAAGACGCCATCAAGTCAGCCCGTGAAGCTGCAAACTCCGTGGAAGTGCGGCAAATGAAAATCGGACAGAATATCGTCGATTTCGTTTTCGGAGATTGATTGGAGAGCGCAGTCTTAGCTTTAGGCTCAGGCTCAATTACGTCTCTTGCAGGTTCGAGTCCTGCTCCGGCCAATGCAAACCAAATAAGGCCGGGTGGCGAAATGGTAAACGCGAGCGGAAACGCTTTGAGACAGTCAGCATGAGGCTCTCGCTCTAGACTGAAAACCTGAGTTCGTCTGTCGAGTCGAGGTTTGTTGGCAATGTTCGTTGGTTACCGGTTCGAATCCAGTTCCCCGCTTGTACGGCCTTCTATCCAAAACGCGGGGGTAGCTCAAAGGCAGAGCAAACGACTTGAGAATGACCAACAAATTAAATGGAGAACATCGACAGAGCGGAAAGGCCCGAACTCGAAGTCTTTGCGACTTGAAATCGCAGATGCGACTAGCCGCGCCGTCTTGGATAGGGCGGCGCGGCACTTTTTTCAAGACACTTTCATCGCGGGGTTTGTAACCACATGAACAACGAACTCCGTCTCAAAAATCTACTGATTTGCTTAAATCGTGCGCATGGTTCATTGCGAAAAGAACTTTACCGTCGTTACCTACGCACACCCCATTGGAGAAAAAAGCGATACGAAGCCATGAAGCGGGACGGATTTAAGTGTTGCAAATGCTGGTCTAGGGAAAAAATTACCGTGCATCATTTGACCTACGCTAATCTTGGTAATGAACAGCCAGCAGACCTAAAGACACTATGCGACCCGTGCCATTCGCAAATGCACGGCAGATCGCCGATACACGAAGAAAACCTTGATATTTTGCAGCTCCGCAATCAAGGCGTTGAGCGCAAGCCAATAGTGGTTGGGCACGGCCATAGAACGGACCGCGTTTCAGCAGAGCAGCCCCACGTCGAAGGGAAAACCGCGCACTTCGCGGTGGCCGTGCATGAAGTCGGCGACGGGCTGAATGTTGCAAGCTCTGGCGGTTCAGGACGGGTGCTAGGCATCCGGCCCATTGCAACGCTCGCGGGCAGCGATCCCATTTCCGCCGCGAGTAGGCCAATACCTCACCGGATACCTCACAAGACGCAAGCAATCAAAAGACGAAAATCGCGCCGTCGTTATTTTATGGCTCAAGCGCGTGTACGTATGAAGTGACTCGCTACTCGCGGACCACCTCAAGGGATTGCGGATTGTAGGAAACGGAAGGGCGGGCCAGGGACAAGGGACGTTCTATGCGCAGAGGTACAGGCCTATGGACGAGCTATTCAAGGACGATAAACGGCAAAAAAAACGGCGCGAGTATCCGACAGACCCGATTTGGGAGTGCGTGGTCAAACAGTTCTATCCGAGCAGTGTTCCTGAAATGATGCGAAAAAAGGTAAACGTCGCCGTGGCTGACCTGAAAAAACTCGGCGCAACGCCAGAGAGTATCCGAGCGAAGATCGTTAGATACCGCACGGAGTGGCCGAGCATGGCCTGCACAGTATTTTCGCTGGTCAAGCATTGGGATGCGTTTGCTCCACCGTGTCCGACATTGACGTTTGGAATTGCTTTAGAAGATCAATCTTCCTCAGTGAAAAAACAGTACGCCGAGTGGAAGGCATGGAACGATAGGATGAAGCAATGAACCCCACCGTGCAAAACCTGCTGATGAAAATCAAAGAGCCGAACGAGCGGTTGGATGCGCTGGAAAAATATGGCGAGCGTTGCGCCATCGTCGAGTTCGACGGGAAGATGAGCCGCATGGAGGCGGAGGCGTTGGCGTTGGCGGAATTAAAAATGAGGCTCGGCATGGTCGAGCAGAAAGATTTGTTTTAGGAAAAACGAAAGGATTATTATGAAAACTGTGATTGGTGGAATTGCGGATTTGCGACGTGTCGGACGCGGCCTACTGGATGAATTGTTCGTCGAAGAACTCAAAAAGATTCTCGACGACGTGATTCATCGGCCCGGCGTAGAAAAGGCTCGTAAGATCACGATCGAACTATTTGTGCGGCCCATCGTCAGCCAATCAGGAACGCTCGAAACGGTCGGCGTCTCATTCGCCATAAACGGCGGATTACCGAAAAACCAGAGTGACGAATATCACATGCTTTGCGGCGGAGGACAACTCACGTTCAACGATATGTCCCCGGATAACGTTCACCAAATGACCATCGACGAAAGGAATGCCCAATGATGACTAAGGAAGCATTTGAGTTTCTATCGGAACAGGCCGTCGAGGCGCAACCGAGGTATTTCCAACCTCCGGGAGAGCCGTCAGAGATTTACTATCTACTCGACAAGGATGGAGAATTTCGCCGGCATACGGCGGACCCGTTGGCCCGCAATTATTCCGCCTCGCGCATCGAGGATTTTATCGAACTCGCAAAAGATCAGGCGACGAGCAACGGCTTGGTGATGGTTGGCGTGTCGGCGGTAGTTTGCCTGTTGGATGAAGCAACCAGACGCGAACGGGTATCTTTCAAGCTAACGAAAACTAAGGCGTTTCTCACGCTTGAAAAATGCGAGGCCCATCGACAGCCGATGGCGCAATCAGGTTTTGTGTCCATGCTTCGCGTAGACTTGAACGGCACGGTCGGCCCGGAAGTTGTTGGCACGTTCCGGCAGATTAAGTTTGAAAAGAATCAATCGCACGAAAGTGAAGTAACAAATACCAATCGCGGAATTTCATCCAAGATCACCATGAAACTGGCCGCTGGCGGGCGGGACATTCCAGATTCCTTGTCGGTCAAGGTCGCGTTATTCGAGGAATTTCCCGATCTGCTTTTCGGCATTGACTGTGCCATTGAAACAAACATCGAAGAAGCGTCGTTTGTACTTATACCGCTCGCTGGCGAATTGAGTACGGCGACGCGATCGACACAGCACGAAATCGCACAGCGTATCCGCGACGGCCTGAAAGAATCTTCGATCAGCGTTTATTGTGGAGAAGTAAATCGGTGAAAATCAAATCCGTGCGTGACTCCCTCATGGCCGTGGTGAATTGTGCGAGCGATTGAAAAAGGAGCTACCGATGAATGAGCCAGCGTTTCCCCAGGTGTATACATTACGAGACCAAAACGGGTTCGTGTCTGCCGTCAAGCATGATGGCCTGTCGAAACGGGATTATTTTGCCTGCGCCGCGATGCAGGGGTTGCTGAGTGGAACATACCAAACAAGCGAACGCGGGGCATCGGATGAGGCGTTGCGATGGGTTGCAGAAAATTCGACAGCTTTTGCCGACGCTCTCATCGCCGAGTTGAAAAAGGAAGGTGAACGATGATCGAACTCGACAGGAAACTTTTTCAACTGTGCAAGCCGGAAGGGGTGAAGGAAGACATTCAATTCGGGTTTTTGTTGCGTGGTTTTCCGTGGTGCCCATCCTGTGATTGGCGGGTAATGGAGCCGGAGATTCGCAAGGCGTGCAAGAAGCATCGCGTCGGCTTCTTTTCGTCGTGGACGTTGCTCACCTGCACTTATTCGGCCTGGTTTGAGTCGGTGGATGGTAATGTGTATTTCTCAGACTCAGAATCAGGCCGCGAATTGCTCCCCGAATCCGCCGCGCGAGCTTTGATTTCTCTGTTGACGGCGAAGGCCGGGAAGGTGAGCGATGAAAAAGGAACTGAAAACATTTTATAATATGATCTATTGGTCGTGTTTCAAGACCATGCCATTCCACGTTGTTTTTCGGAAGGGGAAGGCGTTGCGGGGATTCACGAAACTAGGAACAGCGAAATCGAACTGTGATCCAAACACCCCCGACGATTGCGTTGTCACCGGAACGTTCGCTTGGCAGCCATCGGAGATCGTCAAATCGCCTCGCTCGCGTATCACGAAGGCGTCTCTTGCAAAGTCGAAGCGGGAACTACTGAAGGCGTGCGATGAGCACAACGCGAGAGTCAAGCCCAAACGAAAGGGGGTGCGACGTGAAAAGTAGATACCCGAAAATCGTCTACCTGAGCCAACAGTACGTCGAAGGCAGCGGGCCGGATGGTGGTGGACCGTGGCTTGTTTTCGAGGAGCCGCTTGATGCTATCTCGAATTGCCACACCCAAGGATCGACATACGCCATGTATGAACGAGTTTCGCTCGGCGACATGAAGGTGTCGTTTGAGCCGTCCAAGCCAGTGCGAAAAATGGCGACCACTAAGCCCAGGAAAGCGAAGGCGAAACGATGACCCACGACGAATACCGCGCGGAACGTGAGCAAGCATCAGAGGCCGGCGAACAAACTGTAACGCAAACCATACAGCAGCACGCCGACGATTTGGCCGAGTGCATGAACCGTGGCCGCGTGCTCGGAGCCGAGGCGGAGCGGAAGATGATTTTCGATAAAGGGCGAGTGGAGCGGCTGATTGTGAAGAGCATGGACGGATGGACCGGAAACACCTTAGTACTTGAAAAACTTGTCAATTTTGCCGCCTTTTTGGAGAACCGCGATGAATGACCTTTTGGAACGCGCGAAGGAACTATTGGATGATGCCTCCTCGCTGGCTTATTGGGATGTGGGGTGGCAAAGCAATCGCGACCAGTGGCTCGCGGACCTCGCGGCGCACAAGCCGACGGTGATGCGAGTGAGGATCGACAAGGTGTCCGAAGGAAATTTCGCGTGGACGTGGAAGCAGGAGCATGTCGCCTGCATCAGTTGTTTCGGAACAGTGGAAGGTTGCATCGCCGACGCCCACCGTTTTGCCGCGAAGATCGGGATGGGAATCGAGGTGGAAAATGAGTGAAAGAATCAATCCGGCCACTCCATTGCCCTGGAAATGGGCAGACCAAAGCAGGCGAGACATAAAGGGCTGTCTTTTTGAAGGTTCCGATAGCAGGCCGGTTGGGATTAGCCGACTCGATGACTACAAAGATGATCCTGATTTGCGATACATGCTGCACGCCGCAAATAAGCTGTCCGAGCTTGAGCGCGAGAACGCGCGTTTGCGGGAAGCACTGAAAGCGATGATCGAACCATTTAAGTTCGCGTGCGAGGTAGGCGCACCAAGTTGTGATCCAGAGCAACACAATTTGATTGTAGCCGCTCGTGCGGCGCTTGGAGGTGCGGAATGAAGAAACTCCAGACGATGAATATAACGATCTTCAAAACAGATTACGATTTGTTCCAGTGGCGATGCGATCTTGGTTCTGACCTTGGATTCGATCAGACGTTTTCTTCGGCCACCAGCAAGGAATGCCTTGCAAATGCCTGTCGCGTAGCCGAACAACTCGGAATGAAGGCGGTTGTACGAAGAAGTCGTAGCCATCAAAATCGAGGTGCGGAATGACGGCGAAGGATGAGCATTGGAAACCAATTCCAGGATGGGATCAATACTACGAAGTGTCATCCGATGGATATATTAGGCGCATTCATACCGGGCGGATTTTGCGACCCTGTTTGACGCATTATGGATATCCGAGCGTCAGCCTGCGTTGCCCTGGACGATCTCAGTCGATGGTGGTTCATCGAATCGTTACTCTTGCGTTTCTCGGCAAGAGAGAGCCGGGAATGACCGTTAATCACAAAGATGGCAACAAAACAAATAATCGACTGGATAATCTTGAATATATGTCTCTTCGGGACAACATTCGCCACGCCGTAAAGACTCTTGGGTTTTCTGTCGGTTCAGCCAATTCGCAAGCTAAACTCACGGAGGCTGACGCAATTCAAATACGACAACTATCCAAGTCCTTCAAGGGAGTTGCTTTGGCGAAAAGGTTTGCTACTACGCCTACGAATATTTGCCGCATACTGAAAGGAAAGGCATGGACGCACGTTTAATTGCCGAAGAGTTGGTCGAACGTCATGGCTGTGTTTGCAGTGTATGCACTACTGCAATTGAGCAAGCTATTCTCTCCGCCGAGCGCGAGGCGACGGAGCGGGAGAAGGAAAGGTGCGCGAAGGTGGCCGATGACCACTACGATGCAAACGCTTACATCAATGTTGAAACAGAAGCGAATCGGCGATTCGGCAACCTGGTTGTCCGTGCAATCTCTACCGCCATTCGCGGGGAGAAAAAGGAATGACCATGACCCTACCGCAACTGATTGAACGCATCGAAGAATTGGACGCAAAGACTACGAAAGGACCGTGGACGCGCGTCTTACGAAATCTTGAGGCCCAGAACGAACCATATATAGACAGGGATATTGCCTTCAATAGCCGCGCGGGAACCAATCGCAAATGGGTCGAGCAGGGCAATACCAGCCTGGATTTTGCTGCCGCCGCCCGCACCCTCCTGCCCGCGTGTGCGAGGTTGCTGGCGGTCTACGAAAGATACGCAGAACGATTGCCAACCAGTTGGTACGTCGGCCTTCGGGATGAACTCACCGCCGAACTGGCGAAGGTGATCGAATGAAAGAGCGACCGATTTTGTTTTCGGCGGAGATGGTCCGAGCGATTCTTGCGGGGCGAAAGACGCAAACAAGACGAGTGGTGAAGCCGCAGTCCGATAGCTTCATCACTCATTGTTATCCCGAACAAACGGATGATTTCTCTGCGCAGACGGGCCTTTGGATAGCGGCCACTGGCGACCGTGGGACATCGAAGGCTCAGGGCACGTTTGAATGCCCATACGGCGTTCCCGGCAATCGGCTTTGGGTGCGCGAAACGTGGTGGACATACCCGCACGTTATTAGCAACCGTCTCATGCGCGACGGTGCTGACACTTGGCCAAAGGTAAATGGAGAACCGATTGCTTACGCAGCTGATGGCGATACTGATATTTGGTTAAATCTAAAATGGATCAAGAAGCCATCCATCTTCATGCCGCGCTGGGCGTCACGCATCACGCTAGAGGTCAAAGAAGTCCGCATCGAAAAATTGCAGGAAATAAGCGAAGAAGATTGCTTGGCCGAAGGATGTCCCGACGAATTGGGTAGCGAGTATTGCATCGACGGAATGTCGTGTCGCAAGGCGTGGTATGCAGACCTTTGGGACTCCATCAATAACCAGCGAGGGCATGGGTGGAAATCTAATCCTTTTGTGTGGGCTATCACATACAACGCAATCTCCGACGAAACGAGGGCGGAATGAAACCGTACTACGAACAAGACGGAATCGTGATCTACAATTGCGATTGCCGGAAAATCCTCCCCACGCTCCCGCCCGTCGATTTGGTGCTGACCGATCCGCCGTTCGGATTCGGCAATTTCCTCCAAATTTCCGGCGACTTGCGAGGTCGAGGAAAACAAAGAGGGGTAGCTGTCGATTGGAACGACCACCCGCCCGACAAAGAAACCATTGCCTTAGCAAAATCCAAAGGAACATATTCGATTATCTGGGGTGCGAATCACTTTGATTGCTTCGACGGCAAGGGCGCTATCGTCTGGATAAAAAACCAGTCTTTACCGAATATGAGCAAAGCCGAAATCGCTTCGTGTTCTTTCTTCAACAAAACGGAAATCGTTGAGATTGCGTGGAATGGAGTTGAGGCTGCCGCACTCAAAGAATCCTCACACCCATGCGAACGTCCGGTTGCGCTTTATTCGTGGTGTATCAACTACGCACCCAAGGCGGACACGATTCTTGATCCGTTCTGCGGGAGCGGAAGTACGCTTGTCGCCGCGAAGCTCTCAGGCCGTAAGGCAATCGGTATCGAGATCGAAGAAAAGTATTGCGAGATTGCGGCGAATAGACTGGCGCAAGGCGTGCTGGATTTTGCATGATCTCCGTGCTCGGCATGAGCAGGAAAGGGTGACGATGAAACCAGAAACGCGAACGAAAATTTGGATTGTCGTATGGGCGGTCATCATGCTTGGGCTGATTGCTCGCACGCTACTATCTGCACCATATGGAGCGCTTCGTTTTGTGCGTGACGGCGCAGACGGGCCAGCGGCGGTTGTTGTGATAGAAGAACCGTTGCCCGGACCGATTGAAAAATCGCGTCTCGCCCAATGGGCCGATCTTGCCGCCCGGACGCATCACCCCATCGAGCAGTTTTGCGAAGGAAAAAGATGCTTTGGCTGGGTGCTGGGGAATCTCCGCGACGCCGCAGAGTTTCAGAATCGGACATGGTGATCGGATGAACGTATACGCAGTTGCGAAATCGAGTGACGGAATCGAGTGGGTCGAAGTCGGCAATGTGGACGCGAGGTCGAGAGGAGAAGCGATTGCCAAGGCGCTCAGGCGCGACAAGCACGGCCATGAGCGATTCTGGCGAACCACGCTCTTTGCGTGCATGAGCGGGAGGGAGCTGGGAAAAATAAAAATTGTGGAATTCGCGAGCGCTCCAGGCTTATCTCGTGTTAAGCTTGACAAGGCTGGAATGGCGGTATGCAATACCCTTCCGACCTGAGAGCTTTTTTGCGAGGCTACGGATTTGACAAACATCGCGGGCTTTGAAGTGAACGGCGGATTCAAAAAAACGGTGTACGGAGTGGCGGCTGCGGCGGCCATTGGAGTCGGCGGGTATGTGATGAATGCCGCCTCACGAGTCGCCCCGCTGGAAGTCAAAGTCGATGGGATCGAAAAGCAAATCGATAGCCAATTCGACGGCTTGCACGAACGCTGGAACGACCAAAAGGCGTGGAACGAGTTGCTCCTGGACCAACAGAGGGCCACGGACTCGAAGATAGATCAACTCATCACCATCACGAGGAACCGACCATGAAAACAACTAGCATGCTGATTATTTGGGCTGCCACTACGGTGGCTGCGTGTGGGGGTCTTTACGCTCAACGCCTCAAAGGAAAGCCCCGCCCAGCGCCACTGACTGTGATGCACTTCACGTCGCAGGAAGATTTTGAGACGGCTGCGGCCCTTGCCGGTGCGCCCGTCCAGACGATGACGTTCTCGCCAGCGTTTGCTGGCGACGATGTTGGTAGCGAGATCGCCTTTAGTTCGAACGTCTCTGGCGTGACGTTCCACAAGTCGCCCGAGGCCGTGATTTGCTGCACGGTGGGCCGCTGGGATTATTGCTCCAGCGACGAAGATGAGCCGAACGCCACAGGCTGGGGACTCGGCACCACGCCCGCACGAATCACCGGTTGCACGGTCACAAACGGATCGGTTGACGAGCTTTCTTTTTACACGGTCACGCCGTGAACTTACCGGCTGTCCTTTTATCGATTGGGGAGATGGTGTGTAACCATTGGCGGAATTTATTCTTAGCCCAGCCGGATTTTTGGGTATAGCCAGCCTTCGGGCGGATCGAACTATGCCGCGAAGAAGTGATGACTCCCCCGGCGATGATTCGGGGCACTGCGTAAGTGGCCAATATGGACCCAGTGGTGCAATGCGAATCGGGGTAACTGCTTGCAGACGCCGTAAATGCGAGCTAGCCAACGATGGCTGTAATGGACCAGCGTGATCGGGCGACGTAAACATGTTAGTCCGTCTAATCCTTAACGACGGAACCATGACAGGCCGGAGAGACGGTCAATGGAAAAACAACCCGCCGCGAACCAGCGCCAGTGAGATCGCGCGGATCAACGAACGTGGGGTTATGGCCTACGGGGCTGCAAGGGAACTGCGATGTATCGGGGGCCGGCAGCCGGACATTCAAACGGGGCGTGACCGTGTGCTGTCTGTCGCGCCCTTAACAAAAACGCGGCTTAGCCGCAGAATGGAGTTTTTTATGTGGACTTTTCTTTTGGCAATCTTCGGGGCGATCTTTTTCGTACCAGGCTTGCTCAGTACCGTGACCGGATTGTTCGGCATCGGCACGGTCGCGTAAATGGCTTCTTTCCCCTCCGAAACGGCCCGTCGCTGTGATCCGTTGACCCGGTGAGCACGGGCCGTCATTGGGGATTCGATTCGCTCCTTGGACCGGGCTTGTACTAGGAAGTGACGTTCGATCCGCTCAAAGAACTTGCGTCGTTTCCTATAAGGGAGCTACCTGTGGACCAGGGGGGGTGGGTTACGCCTAGTCGCCTGCCCCCCATTTTGGAGACAGTAAAATGAGACGATTTTTGCTTCTTTCGCCTTTGTTCCTCTGCGGTTGCCGGGCGATTACCCGGCGGCTGATCGAAGTGTTCGTGCCGGTCATCATCGGCGGGTGCCTGGTGGGGTGCACCGCAACCTTGGAAAGTCCGGCCAAAGCACTCGGTTTTAGTAATCCCAAAGTCAAGGTCTGGAAGAACATCGTTGGGGCTGGGGCCGAGATTCCCACCGACGCGACCGGCAAGTGCTCTGTCGAGTACGACGCTGTGACGGGCAGCTTCAAGGGTGATGGTGAGTTTCAGACCTCCGCTTCCGGTGTCATTGCCGCCGAAGCCGAGCGTGCCAAAGTCGCCCTGCCGCTTGCTATGAAAAACTCAGACAACCAGACGCAACTCAATCTCGCTTCCATTCAGGCCCAGCAGGCGGTTTGGGAAAAAGGCTTTGAAACGATTGGGTCTGTCGGGGGTGCGTTCTTGGCACGCCCCGCGGGAGCCGCGGCGACTGGACCTGCCGGCCTGCTGGCTACCGTGCTCCCGATGCTGACCGACGCAGGCATCAAGCCAGCGGACGTGATTAAGGCGATAACGTCTCCAACGGAGCCGACGCCGTGAAAATACGCTGGCTTCGCGGCCCTACGCAAGTTGGACTTTGGTGGTATTGGCTACTTGGTTCCGGAGTGGTGCGACACCAGGACGTTTATCGAATGATCGGAATATTTCGGGGAACCGAGCATTTAGCAAAAAAACTTTGCGTGAATACTGACGGACCAAGGGAGGCCAATAAGACCGCTAGGCTATGGTGCAAATCAAAAAGCCGCCCACCGTTGCCACCTTTGGCCTTGAGGAAAAAATTGGAAAAAAGATTCGTTCCAGTGACGCCATGACCAAAGACCGACTCAGGGAGCTTCTCGCCCGATACGCGACTGGCGGTGACTTTAGCCGTGCCGAGATTGCGGAAATACTTATCGCAGTCGAATCGCTCATGGCCGAGAGTACCGCTCTGAGGAACTTCGCATCGCCCGTTTGGGCTACAGATGCCGAAGAAGCCCATTGGCGAAAGGCGGACAAGGCCACGGAGTCGTTACCGTGAAACGCTCCGACCAACGCCGCCGTGAACGCCTACTCACCAAACGACCCAAATTAACGCCTATGGAACGGATAGAATTGGCGAGGCTCGATCGACTTTGGGACTTGGACAACGGATATCGGATCGTGCTGGTTAAGGGTGCGGCGGTGAGGGCATGATTAAAACGCTCAGGAAGGCCCTGTCGTTGACCGTAGGGGCATTTTCGATCATTTTCCTTGCCGCGAGCCAATCAATCGCCTGCGTGCCTTGGCGCTGCGCCGAATGCCGCACAATCGAACGGATGGAAAAGCGGGTCCAGCCGGAAAAGGCCCACTGGCAGCGATTCGAGAGACCCAAAGGCGTGCCGGACAATCAATCCAAGGAAGCGGGGCTGGTATCGTGAGGGCATTGTGGGTGATCCTGATTCTAGCAACCGCCGGGTGCGTCTTAACCGGAAAAAGGCCAACCCAGTCAGAGCCATCCACTGCGTCAAATCCCGCAGAGACCGTTGACCAAGCGGCCTTAATAGCCGCGAATGCCAAGCTGGAAGCGGAAATTAACGCACTCAAAAACGAGGCCGGAAGGGACAGCTTCGCCGGACTTACCTATCAAAGCGTTTATCCGGTAGGCGTGGCCGTATCCCAAACCATGATTCAACTCGCCTTGATGCTCCTGATGTGGACGATCATGCGAATGTCCCATCAGCGGGAACTGGCGAGAATCAATAAGGGAATCGTGTAGTCACGCCGAATCATCCACGACTGGCGGCGGGGTGATCACCTTTGTGGTTTCCGCTGACTGAGTAAGCTCGAATATCCGCTCGTCGATCTTGGTGATTACCTCTTGCCCCGTAGCTTGGATACCCCTTAAGACAAAAATCTTCGTGTTCTTCCACACCGCTATTTCGTCCGCTCGTTCCTGTTCGGTCACTGTATATCTCCTCCCAAAATATCTCCGCCTCTGATCTCCACGCTCAGATCATCGGTAAATTGCAGCACCGTCACGTCGCTATCGTCCACGATCACAGGGCGAACCAGGCTGGCGTAATCATAAATCCCCTGCTTGATCGGGTAATCACCCGCCGATGGAAGAATCCTCGCCGCCGCGAAGTGGATGTACCGCTCGCCCGCCGTTGAATGATTCCTGTTTTCCTGAGCCGTGGTCGGACCTGATCCGTGCTGGGTGCGAATTCCGCTATCTTGAGCTTGCGGTTGGCGGAAAATTCCATACGACAGGATCAGCGATTCCTTGGCCGCGAGTCGGTAAGTCTGGTTTAATGTCCCGGTCGGAACGTCCTCCCAAGCCGCAACCGTGGTGGTTGAGTACGATCCCGTTGCGTGATGCGTATGCACTTGCGGCCAGTCGTCCACCCGCAAAGCGATAATTCCGGTGCAGGCACAATCAGCCACCCCTGCGGTGTTCGACTGCATCTCCAAGCTGATGGTTTTCGATCCGGGAGTTAGTGTGACCTTACGCATCGCGGCATAAGGCAATTTGTAACTCGCACTGATCACTTGCATTGCCGCGTCGCAGTAGGTGGTCCCATCGACGTTGATTCGCACGTTGAAGTTGGATGTGGTGACGCTTTTCCCAACCGAAGCACCCGCCATGATTAGGTAGTCGCCAGCGTAAGGAACGTCGAAGGTGACCGAACCCATCGTCTCGTAGCTGCCAGTCCCGGCAGTAGAGTTGGTAAAATCATCGCCCGCGATGTCGCGAACGCCGAGCTTGAAGGCATGAAGACCGGCCTCTCGATAGGTGATGATGCCCGACCCGGACGGGAGAATAAACGCCAGTGCCAGATTCAGTTCGGCAGTGGAATCCATCGTTGCCCAAAAAATCGATGGAAACGAACTCATATCGGTTCCGGCTCCATCCGGGTAGTGATCGTGTTGAATGCCGGTGGCGGGAAGAAATTCGTCAATACAGACAATCGAAAATGGACCGGCGGGTTCCGCGCCATCGGCCTGAGTTCCCGCCGCCACGGTGCCGATGACAAGATACCGATCCCCTTCGGTGCCAGAAACCACCAACTGGGCGATGTAAAGCGACCCGGCACTACTGGAGGTCGGCCCCACCGCTTCGATGTAATTGTAATTGCGATTGTCCATAATCAGGCAATTTGCTGAATGACGCCTTCGACGTTGTAGTTCACGGTCGTAAACGTACCCGATGTTTTCACGGTGATGGGCGTCGCGGCCTTGCACCTGATGTGCATGGGCATGCTGGAGTACGGAACCGCGCCGCCCGCATTCGTGATCAGAGTCGAAAGCGTTCCGGCAACGACGCTCATATTCAAAGTCAGACTACGGGCCGTCGTACTTTCATCCGTGTAATCCACAACAACAGAAAAGCTGTGCGCCGTGGCCGTGACCACTTTTACGTTGGCGGAAACCAAAAAAGAACCGTCCGCCGCCCCGACCGTGTACGTCGCAACCGTGGCAACCGCCGCCGTTTGACCCGTCGCTCTTCCAGCCGCATAAATTCCAGGCACGCCCCAGCCCGCAGTCGCTACGGCGTTGTAATACTTGATCTTCCCGCCGAGATAGTCGTCGCCGAATAGGTGTGTTGAATCCCCGCGATGAATCATCAAGCTGGTCTTCGGGTACAACATTTTTGCCGACGCCTGACCCGCAGTGCCGAGTCCAACGTCGCCGAGCACGCCAACCGTCGTTGTACCGGACACCGTGCCGACATTGGTCGCGGTGGTACCGGACAAGTTTAAGGTCGGAGCGTTTACGTCGAATGTATCCGCAGCGGACGAATAGATTTTCTGCGTGGTGGCCCGAAAGAAAATCTCATGCGACGTGAGCATGAGGATGTCATCATCGAACTTGAAGTAGTCCTCATCTTCCATCCAAGTGAAAAGGCCGGTCGAAGTTTCGCCGTTAAACTCCAGAGCAACATCGATCCCCGCGTCGCCCGATCCGAAAAAGTATTTTCCGGTACCTTTCGACCTGAGCCACAACCCGATATTCGTATCGCCGCCCGTCGCCTCAATGATCGGAGGACCGAGAGTCGCCGCATTGCTTATGGTGACTTCATTGACCGCAGAGGCAACAGATGCGAACTTCAAAAGCTCGTTGCCTGAACCGTCCAAGGCGTGCGAACTGGCTTTGAGCAGCTTGCCCGTGGTATCGGCGAAGAGAGCGAATTGATTGAGAACGGAAGAGGCCGGACCCACCACGTCGCCAGAGCCGGCAGAGGCCCACTTCACCCCAAGAGATTGCGCCGAATCGAGAGTTAAGACGTACGCATCCGTACCTGGAGCAAGGCGGTCCAAGTCCAAACCATCGTAGACTAAGAGATCACCCTTGTATTGCAGGGGTATTGAGGTATCGAGCCGTTGCGAAGTTCGCATGTTATGCAATCGGATAAATCAAAGCCCATCCGCCCCATACGATTTCCACTGGATCGGGATTCGTCCATCCGCACAGCAATCGCTGATTGGCGGGAAACGTCCAGCAATGCAATTCGTCCGACGGAATCCGCGCGTGAATATCCCCGGATACACCACGAGCAGTCAATGTACCCGCAATCCAATTCCATTCAGTATATGTCGGATCATCCACCGTGAATGTGAACGTCGCTGTATCTGTCCCGCTTCCGCTGGCCCGCTTGAAATGAAACCGAGCACCGATGAAAACCCATAACGTATGATGGGAGATCGGCACGGCGACGTTGCCGCTTCCGCGAGCCGGTATCCACAATATGTTTTTCGGGTCGATATTCATCATCGCCAGTCATACCGATTGGTTACTGTGAGTAGTTGCGGGTCTTCGACTAGTTGCGAACCCGGAAACTGGAAAAGGTTTGTCACAATGACGATTGCATTGCGATTCTTGGCTACATCAAGCATGCCTCCTGCAAACGTCCGGCACGTTGTCATCGTCGAATTGGATTCGTACTGAAGGATTGCGTTCCCGCCTCCGCCAACGTTTGCCGTGGTAATCGCCGTGCCGACTTGCTGAATGAATGTACCTGCGATTTCGTCCAGCGTAGTCACCGCCGATGCGTTGGTTACTCGCCCGCCGTACTGGATGATTCGCGTTTGCGTTCCACCGCTAGAAGCGATTGTCAGCGTAGCGTCTCCAGCCTGCGAGCCGCGATAACCAACAATAATCAGCGTGTACGATCCAGCCCCGCTGATCGTTGCAGCTCCACGAAGCAAGTACAGATTGGTCAACGATCCAGTAATATCGATTGCGTCGTTATTGCCCGGCGCATCAACAACAACATTCGTGGTTGCTCCCGCCCCTTCCGATAGACAGAGCTTCCCGCTTCCCTTGTGGACAAGATCGACGGCGGAAAATGTAGCACGAACAGATGTTGAGCCGATATTTCCAGTGTACCCCGGAGCGACATAGAATGACGTGAGGTCTTTATCCACCATTCCAGTCGCATCTATCGAAGGTGTACCAGCCGGGATAAGCACTCGCTGCGTAGTCGCCGGAATAACCGCCGGTGTCCAATTCGCAGCAAGTTCCCACAGTGTGCTCGTAGAACCGTTCCATACCTTATCAAATGCTGTTGCCATATCAGCCTCCTATGTAATTCGTCGTAGAGACGACAAGTTTCG
>ERZ1292629.520-Hain-H43-01um-R1-520-length-42193-cov-147_pt1 | contig 42193 bp, 56 predicted proteins | sample MGYA00564399_ERZ1292629 | MGnify/ENA primary metagenome ERZ1292629 (study PRJEB36523, sample SAMEA6512636) | groundwater metagenome | collected 2019-01-08 | study: AquaDiva: Metagenomics assemblies of 32 groundwater samples
TTCTATTGGAAATAAAAGCAATTATAAAGGAAATAAAGTAGGATATTGGGGATTACATAGATGGCTTGATAAAGAATTGGGAAGACCTAGAAAATGCGAACATTGTGGGACAATAAAGGCTAAAAGATATGAATGGGCAAATATTAGTGGAGAATATAAAAGAGATACAAAAGATTTTATTCGGCTTTGTCAAAAATGTCACAAAATATTTGATAAAGACAGAAAAGGATTAACTATTCAACTAATAAAAAATTGGGACGCTCAACGACTATAATTGATGCCCCTACGGAATAATCCAAGGGTGATGGAATAGTCTGAACATTGTGGCGACACAGTGAGATAGGCAGAAATGCCCTATCCGTTCATTATAAAAATGAACAGTAACAAATTGGGAAATTTGGAATTAAGAAACGAGATTTAACTCGGATCGTGAACGAGTTAAAACGCGCCTGCGTCACAAGGCGGCAGGAATTACTTCACGAAAAATTAGACGCCGGCTGGCTGACATCGTATACGACCAATGATGATTCGGGTAATTATAGTGTAACGGTCAGCGGCGGCGATGCATTAGCGTTATATTCCGCCTCACATACGCGTGAAGACGGTGGAACAGCTTGGTCAAATGTAAATTCGGACGGTACAACTACAAATATGAACGCAGATTATCCGGGGTTAAAAGCGATGTATCGCGTCGGAGCATTGGTAAAAGGTCCGAAAGGCAAACCTATGCCTATGCAAGTAGATAAAATTATTGTGAAACAGGGAACAGCGGCTCATTTCAGATTAGCTGAGATAAAAGGCGCGCTGAAAGCCGGCAAGATTCCCGGCGAGTTTTCACACGATGGAGCGGCCGTAGGAGATTTTGAACTTATTGCTTCTCCTTATTTGCTTGGCACAGGTGATGCGGTATCAATCAGCAATTTATCTTCAGCAACCAATTGGCACGCGGTTGATTCAAGATATATACGGCCGGAGTATGGGCTTCAATATTTTGAAAGCCAGCCAATACAGTTAGATGAAGTACATACGGTTTACCGTACAAAAGAAATTCAAATCAGCGCGCTGATGGCTTTTGATTATGGGCATAATGATCCGCGCGGCTGGTTAGGTTCGCAAGGGGATAATACGTAAAGTTAATTTAATAATTTAACAGGAGAATAACTTGCCTTAAAAAACTGTCGGGATTTTATATAGGAGATTTTATTCTCCTCCCGAAAGGGAATATTATGGCAGTTTTTAACGGTCGCAGTTTAACAAAGTTCGGCGGTATAAATATCGGAGCGAGAAGCGGCGTAATCAGATTTGAAGATCCTGAAATCGCGCCGTCAATCACTTCTGGAGAACGGCTGATTTATACCAATAGTTCCAATCAGCTTATTTTCAACAATGGCACCAGTGAAACAGTAATTGGAGCATCAGGATCGGGAGTAACCGATTGGGACGGTTTATACGATAATGACAAAACATTATTAATAGACGGAGGGGTATTAACATTTAATGTTAATGCGAATACAGGGGGTTTGATAATTAATCATAGCGCAAGCGGGGCAGGCGCGCCTTTTCAGATTCAAAATTCAGGCACGGGCAATGATATTACCGGCCCGTCGTGGAGCATTATTTCTACCGGTTCAGTTGGAATTTTAGAGCTTACTTCGGGCGGTACAATCAACGCGACTGACGGAGCTTTGACGATAGGAAAAACAGCTACAGCAACGACTTTCCCTGGCACCGTAGTGATAACGGGTACAGCAGGGTCGGATTCGCTGACTTTAACTAATGGCGATGTTTTGTTGAGCGACGCATCAATAACACTGACGGACGCAGATAACGCGGCCAGTTTTGCGATAACTAATAACACGGCAAGTACGGCAGTAATTTCCACTATTACAGGCAACGGACTTACCACAGGTACAGGATTTAGAGTTACATCGTCAGGCACGATAACCAGCGCGGCAGAAGGTTTGGTCAATATTGTTGGTACCGGAATTACTACGGGTGATGCTTTGAAAATTGATTTGACTGAAGGCACTTTGACTACTGGCAATTATATTCGCTGTTATGACGATACGGGATCGGTGGCAGTGTTTACAGTCGCGGAAGACGGTATAACTGTTATTCGGGGTGCGGCGGCAAGTGATGTATTGACTCTTACTAACGGTGATATGGTAATGTCCGATGGTTCATTGACTATTACGGACGCGGATAATGCGGCTAGTTTTAGTTTGACCAATGATACGGCTACAACAGCATCTATATTCGCGATTGCGGGTTCTGGAGCGTATACGGGTTCAACAACGGCGAGTTTTGTTACAATTACTCCATCGGGACTCACTTCAGGAACAGCGGCATATATTGTTGGAGCAGGTTTAAATACTGGACGGCTTTTACACTTAGCCGCGGATGATACACAGTCAACCGGGGTATTGTTGTATGTTCAATCAACCGGAGCCAATTCGGCTAATACTTCAGGCAGAGGGTTACTGGTTGACCATACGGCGACGGCGATTACCAGCACGTTAAATAAAATAAATGATTGGGCGGCGTTTCTTTCAACGCGCACTGTTACTACGGGTACAGTGGCTGATGATTTTGATTTGGTTTCTATAATCAAAACATCAGTAAGTAATGACGCGCTTTCAGCATTTAGTGAAACGGGATCGGTATTAAGAATCGAAAACGCGGTTACAAATACGGTGGGAACGGTAACATCTACTTCTAAAGGCATTGAAGTAGTGATGGATTCTTTAGGCACGGGCGACGGCGTAGAAATCACGCACGCGGCAACCGGGGGTATTGCATTGAACGTTATCGGAGCGGCTACAACTGTGGATGATGTGCTTATTGCCTGCACTGGAGTAAAAGCTAATAATAAAGCGTCTTTGCAGGTAACCAATAATGGCGCGACAGCGGCGGGAGGTTCAATTTTAAGAGTGATAAATACCGGTACGCCGGCGGCGGCGACTTCGTATTTGGTTGATTTTGATTATTCGGGCGCGACGATGACCAATAACCCAGTTGGAGTGTATATTCACGGCGGAAGTTCAACGGCGCAGGCTTTAGAGGTTGTTTCAACAGGCGCGAGTGCGAATAATTTAGGAGTGATTTCAGCAACAACTAATGGAATAGTTGCGGCGGGCGGTTCTGTATTAAGAATAACCAGCACTGGGACTCCGGCGGCGGCGACTTCTTATTTGGTTGATTTTGATTATACCGGCGCGACATTTACTAATAATCCTGACTGCGTTTATATCGCTTCAGCAGGGACTGGCAGAGCTTTGCATATTACAGATTCTGGAACCGTAATAGCGGCAACAGTGGATATCGAATCTACAAACGCAGGAGCTTTAGGTCCAATATTAAGACTTTCTCATCAAGGAGGTTCTCAAGCCAATTCAGATGTTGTGGGCAGAATACAATGGATGGGCGAAGATGATGCGGTCGCTGACGAAAATTACGGTAAAATTGAAGTAAGTGCAAGTGATGTTGGAGCGGCAAATCCTGATTCAACAATGGAGCTTTATATTGATTTGGCGGGAACGCAGACACAAAGATTACAGGTGGCAAACGCAATTAACGGCGTAGTCGTTGGAGCTTCCGGTTCAACTGGTGTGATCAGTTCAAATGGAGCGCAGAGTTTATTATTGGAGACTAATAACGGAACAAGCACTTCGACGATTACGATAGCTTCTGGAGCGAATAGCAATATTACGATTGATCCGGCAGGTACGGGAGTGAGTATTGTGAAGGCTGTTAGAAATGAACAAACATCTATTTCGGGCGTAACAACTTATGCAATTGGAACGGATGGAAATATTGTTTTGGTAACAGCCGCAGCGCCTTACTCGATAACATTGCCGGCAGCGGCAACGGCGGGAGCAGGGTATTGGATAACGTTTATAAAAACGGATAATAATGCCAATGCGATTACTTTGGATGGTTCAGGGGCTGAAACAATAAATTCTTCGGCGACATACGCGGGAATTGATGCCCAGTACGATTTTATTACCGTAATTTCGGATTCTAGTAATTGGTATATATCTAACGTCAAATCAACGATGTAAATATTTTGACAGATATATATTGATATGATATAATAGTCAATGATTAAATATCATTAGGTTATGACGATTACAAAGTGAGGGATGATAGTTTATTTATCTTCCCTCCGACCTAAATTTTATTAAATAAACTAATAAAATATGACTAATTATTGTATAGATTGTAAAAAAGAAATTTCAAGAAATGGAATTAAACGATGTAAAAAATGTTGGTATAAATTTAATACAAAAAAAAATCATCCGAAGTGGAAAGGCGGATTGCCGAAATGTATAGATTGCGGAGTTGAAATAAGTCAGGGGCGAAAACGATGTAAAGAATGCTGGTATAAAGCTAATAGCGGTAAAAATAATGGAAATTATAAACACGGAAAAAGGAAATGTATAGATTGTAACGGACAAGTTAAGAATTTTTATGCCAAACGATGTTCGGTTTGCGCTCATAAAAACAAAATCGGAACAAAAAATCCCGAACATAGCGAGCGAATGAGAGGCGCGAATAATCCTTCGTGGAAAGGCGGATTGCCGAAATGTATGGATTGTAGAATTGAGATAGATAGAAACTCAAAGCGATGTAATAAATGCAGTGATAAATTCCAAGCCATTCCCGAAAATAATCCGCATTGGAAAGGCGGCACTCCTAAATGTGCGGATTGCGGAATAAAATTAAAATTGTGGAATGCAAAACGATGTAAAAAATGTTGGTATAAAAAAATATTTGGCAAAAATAATCCGTCTTGGAGAGGTGGAATATCAAAATTGCCATATTCAGCGGATTGGACAACCACATTAAAACAAAGCATTAAAGAAAGGGACGGTTATGCTTGTCAAATATGTGGGAAACAACAAAAAACGTTTGCCGTTCATCATATAGATTATAATAAAAAAAATTGCAATCCCGATAATTTAATAACGCTTTGTATAAATTGTCATTCAAAAACAACCGGTAATAGAGAATATTGGAAAAAATATTTTAGAGTAGAGATGTCTAAAAAATCTAAAGATAGTATAATTACAGATGAGTTTAAAACTTAAAATTAAAAAAACTTATGTTTAATCAGTGGGAAGATAAATTATACAAGCAGGATATTAGCTTTGTTTCTATAGCTTCTCAAACAATTATTTCAGCTCCCGGAGCGGGAAAACGCATAGCGATTGATATGGTTAACTTCATACCAACTGCCGCCTGTTCGGTTCAGCTGGGCGATGGCGATACAGCGTATGGCGGCAATTATCCGCTGGGAGCGAATCAGTCTTTTGTGCTTGAAAATGCAATACATAATTACGATGGAATTATCACGCTTTCCGCTAATACAGCATTTAAGATGACTACTAGCGTTGCCACGCAGACTTCGGGATTCGTAAGATATAGAATATTAGACAATAATTAGACGAATATGGAATATAAAATAAAACAAGCTCCTGAAGTATCAGCTGATGTAATGAAACTGCTTGAGCAAAAAGCTCAAATCGCGAATGATGTTTCAATTTTATTTACTGAATTAAAAGAAAGGAAAGCGGCTTTGCAGGAGATAATGGATAAAGAAAAAGCGTTTAACGAATCGTTTATCGGCAACGCGGAATGGCTTAAAAAAATACTGGAATTAAGAGAACAATATCATTTTGAACAAAAGAAGTATGATGATTTAACAACCAGAAAAGGAGAAGTTGAACAAGAGATGTTTAAACAAAAACAGGCGATGGACAGCCTTGGAGTTGTAGTGAATAACGCTAAAAAACAAAAAGAAGTTTTAGAAGATGATATAAGAAAATTAGAAGGCGAGCATTCTAAAATAAATAACGAATTGGCGAGAGAAAATTCCGAGATGGCTAAACTTATTTTAGATATAAATCAATTTAAAATTGAACGGAGCGAACTGAATGAGTATATTAATAAAAGAAAAGAAGAATTGGCTAAAAGAGAAACTGAAATATCGCAAAAATCGCTCAACTTAAAAGTATATGAAGATAGAATAATCAGGGAATACGCGATATTGTTTCCGGGAGTTAATGTAAAATCCTAAATATGACTGAAGAAGAAATATTAAAATGGGAGAAAGTTTTAAAACATAAAGAACAGGAATTATACTCCCGCGAGGTTATAGCCAACTCAAGGGAAAGGGATATAAAAATATACGAGGCCAGGATAATGAGGGAATATGAGAAGTTATTTCCTCATATTAAAGTTAATTTAAGACAATAAAAACTTAATTGTGTGAGTTATTTAGGCGTCGGACAGGGCGTCGGGTCGGGAGGCGAACTTACATTAGCTGAAGAGTTGTTTGTTCAAAATATAGCAGGACTTTCTTACGCGAAAGGAGATATTTTATATCACGATGGAACTAATATCAGAAGATTGGCAGGGGGATCTGATGGAAGTATTTTATATATTGAAAGTTCGGCTGATATACCTGCCTGGCTGGTCATAGGTTCAAGCGAGCAGGTTTTATCTGTTAATTCTTCCGGAGCTTTGGCTTGGGTTGATTATGGAAAAGTTAAAATAACCAGCGATGATTCCGACAGCGGGTATTTAACTGTAAAATTATTAGCGGGAACTAATGTAACTATAGTTGAAAACAATAATGGGACTTACAAACGGCTTCAATTATCAGCGGGAGAAACCAGTTTTGTAACGGATAGCACCTTTATTATTAGAGATAATGTTGATAATACTAAACGGCTTAAATTTGAAGCGTCGAGTATAACGACAGGAACTACGCGAACCTTAACCGTTCAAGATGTAAATGGAACTATTTACGCGACTGGCGGGACAGATGTAGCGGTTGCCGATGGCGGGACAAATTCCAGTGCAGCTTTGACCAACCAAAAGGTGATGACTTCCGTCGGCGGCGCGATTGTGGAGTCGGGAGCGGTAACTGACGGCGAGAGCGTCCAAAGAAACGATACTACCTTTATTACTTGCCCTCTGCCTTTAGCGACTTGCGAGGGCAGATTGACTCTTACTTCGGGAACAGCGGTTACCACGGCAGACGTTACCGCGGCTGCAACTATTTATTTTACTCCTTACAAGGGAAACCGTGTTTATTTATATGACGGGACAAGATGGAAATTATATTCTTCCGCTGAAATCAGCCTTGCTTTAGGAACGCTTACCAACGCTTTGCCTTACGATGTTTATCTTTATGATAATGCGGGAACGCTAACACTTGAATTAACGGCGTGGACAAATGGAACAACGCGCGCGACAGCTTTAGTACTGCAAAACGGCGTGTACTGCAAGACGGGAGCATTGACTCGCCGATATTTAGGCACATTTTATACTACGGCGACCACCACGACAGAGGACAGCGGCGCCAAACGGTTTCTTTGGAATTATTACAATAGAATTGAAAAGAAATTAAAGATACAAGACTCCACTAATAGTTGGACTTATAATTCCAGTACTTGGAGAAGCGCGAATAATTCCGCGGCTAATCGCGTGGAATTGCTGGCAGGATTAGTGGAAGATCCTTTGAATTTAATCGTGATATCAATGTGGATTGGCGGAGGAACGAGCACTTGCGCGTTTGGCGTGGGAGTGGGGGAAGATGTTACTAATGCCAACCACGCGACAGGAGTAAACGGAATGTCAGGCGTGGAACAAACACCTTCTGCAGATACTGCTACGATAATTATGACATTCTCATATTTTCATAAATATCCTAGTTCAATTGGATACCATTATTATCAATGGACAGAAAACGCGATTAATGGCAATTCGGTTACAATTTACGGATTATTCGCGGGAAATAGAGACAGTGGATTGTCTGGTCAATGGCCGTGTTAGTTACAATTTTATGGTTATTAATGTTTCAAAATTAGATTGGGAATTAGTAGAGGCGGGCATACCGATATACGGGTGCGCGTCGGATGGAAGAATTGATTTTAAGCCAGAGGCGACAACCGCGCAAAAACAATTAGCGGAACAAATTAAGATTAATCATAATCCTATTTGGTATAGAGAAGAAAGATTAAAAAGGTATCCGCCAACGGGAGACCAATTGGATTATTTATATAAAATATTTAAACAATTAAAAGCCGACGGGATAAATATAGGGATTGACGGCAATCAATGGCTTGCCGTCATAGATAAAATTAAAAGTGATTTTCCTAAAACTTAAATAGTATGGAAGAGCTTATAAAAATAATTACAGAAACAGGGTCTATCGGGCTTGCCGCCGCGATGCTGTGGGTTATTTGGCAAGTTTCTAATAGAATAAATGAGACAAATGTAAATCATCTTTCGCATCTGCAAAATTCTATGGATATTATGGTGAATGAATTAAAAGAATTAAGAAAAAGCAATGAACGGCATATACAGGCGACCGAAGTTATTGGCAATAAAATAGAAGATTTTATTAATAAAAAATAAATATATGGAGTTACTAATAGGGACATTTGTATCATTAGCGGTGCAGGCGGTTAAGGTATATGGCACGAGTTCTAAATTAGGAACATTGTTTTTTCTTTTTGCATTTTCATTGTTAGCGGGAGCAGGATATGTGTATTTAAAAAACACTGGGTACTGGGAAACTTTTTTACAGATACTGATAAGCGCGTCGGCTTTTCACGGATTGATTATAAAAAGATTTGAGGAAGAAAGTTTATTGGACTAACATACTCCTCTGCCTAAAGACAGGGAATTTCCCACTTCTTGTCTTGAAAAAGATTTGTCAAAGCGGGCAAAAGCCGTAAAAAATAAACTAATTATAAAAATATGATGCACAAAAATTTATCTAAAATGAAAAAAATGATGGATGAAATGCTGGGTATGATAGATGAAATGACGGGAGAAAAAGAATACAAAAAAAAGTCTATGGAAAATGAAGAAATGGGGATAATGGGCGGCAAAAATAGAAAAATAAATAAAGAATAATTTAATTTTATGGCGTACGCATCGCCCAGCCTGCAATTTGTAAAGAATAATGTTATACGAATTTCGCATCCAAATCCGATAGAACCTTTAACTTATTTAACAGCGTCAGTTGCGGCGGCGGGAACGGTTTTAACAGTAAGAAGCAATGAGGGTTTTTCTAATACTGATCCCCAGTCTTTAATATTATTAGAAAATTTAGGTTCAACGCAATGTGAAATCAAGAGAGTAAACGGCGCGATAACTTACGGCGCAGATTTAACGGTGCAAGCCGTTACATTCGCTCACGATATTGATACTCCGATAAGCAGAATATTGTTCAATCAGGCGGAAATATCAGGAGCGACAACTCTTGCGGGAGCAAAAACTGTTATCGCAACGGTTAATTTGGGTATTGCTAATTATTGGACGGATTATGTGATTACGGGGACGACATATAATTTTTATTTTGTCAGGTTTTATAATTCTCTCGCAACGACGGTTTATTACGGAGCGTATTCGGACGGAACGGCTTCAACAGATTTTACTTTTAAAAATGTTGGATTCATCATTAGAAATGCTTTTGAAAACATCGGAGAAAACGTAAATAATTTTTCGCAGGAATGGATTTATGATCAAATATATTTAGGTGAAATGGACGTCGCTAAAAGTTTGAAACGGTGGTCGTGGTTAGTATCGCACGATTATGATTTAGGCAATTTAACGGCGGGACAGGATAAAATCGCTTTGCCGTCAGATATTGAAGATAACCAAACCAACAAAAGTATTCTTGGAGTAAGAATAGAAAATCGGGAAAATATGTGGTATTTGGATAGGATTGAATTTGAAAACGCGATGAATGGAGTTGCTTTAACAACACTCGCGTCAACGGCAAGTGTTGGCGCAACGACTTTAACATTGACTGACAGCGATGATTTTGCGGGATCAGGGAGTGTTAATATCGCAGGGACGAGCTATACCTATACAGCCAATAACAGAACAACGAATGTGTTATCGGGATTGACGGCTTTGGCCGCGGAAATTTCCAGCGGAGTAAATGTTTGGCAAAATATATCATTTGGATCGCCGTCTAAATATACAATAAACAATGGGTATATATATTGGGATATTCCGCCGGACAGCGATTATGAAGGAAGAAATGTCTGGCTAGATTATTATAAAACGCCGGCAAAGATAAATTCTGATGGCGATAATATTTCCGTTAATGACGGATATTTAATTCAGCTATGGCTGGAAGGCCAGATAAAAAAGAAAAAACAGGGCGGACTATTGGAACCAGCTGATATTTCTTATTTAGAATATATGAGAAGGAAGAATGATTTGATTAGAAATGAATTAAGCGGACAAAAATTAAAATTAACGCCTGATGTTTTAGAAAGACGATATGATCGTCCTTACAGGGATTGGTTCAAATAAAAAAATATGGCGCAAAAAATAAATCAGCCTGTACAAATAAATGATTTCAGCTCTGGTCTTATAGATGATTTAAGTGTTTCAAGATTTTTAATGCCGAATAATGCTGTTAATAAAGCCATTAATGTTGTATTTAATCGTCCCAGAGGGTCTGTTCGGCAGAGACTTGGAACAACTAAACTTGGCAATACTATTTTATCGGGGAATACGATTTTAGGTCTGCATAATTTCAGAAGTTCATCATCGGCCAATCATCAAATAATTGCGGCGGCTGGTGGGAATCTTTATTATTTAAACAGTTCAACTTGGACAAGCACGCTTACCGGTCTTTCAACTAATAAAACAAGATTTTTAACTTATTTAGACAGAGTATGTTTTTTAGACGGAGCTACGGCTTTACAATCTTGGGATGGGACAAGCGGATGGATTGCTTCAGCCGGCCCGCTGGATATTTCTAATTTTCCTATAACAAAATACGCAGGGCTTATTAATACCAGAATAGCGGCTGCAGGTAATTCCACCAATCCTGATACTCTTTATATATCATCGCTGGAAGCGGCAAACGCGATTTCGTGGACTTCAGGCAATAAAACAATACGAGTATATCCCAATGACGGCGGGGGTAATATTTCAGGATTAGCGGGCAACGGCAGGATAATTTTAGTGTTCAAGGAGCGTGGTCTTTACAGATATGATGATACTGAATTGCAAAGAATAGGTTTTGTGGGAACAACATCGCACGAATCCATAACGACAGATGATAACGGGATTACTTATTTTTTTGGGCAAGGAGCTAACGGAGTGGGATTTTATATGACTGACGGCGGACGGCCAATTAAAATATCACGGCCGATAGTGAAATACATTGAGGCGATAAGTCCGAGTTTTTATAGTAATATTGCCGCTTATGCGGACGGCGAGAAAGTAGAATGGTCTGTCGGTTCAATAACCATAAACGGACTTGTTTATACCAATGCTTCGTTAGTTTATTTTCCGTCTGATCAGACGTGGATGGTATTTAATCGCGATGACAGATTCAGAGTATTTTCGCAATATATAGATGCCAGCGGGAATATGAAAGTGGCGGGCGGAGACACTGACGGAATGGCGCAGACCATAAATGACGGGAATACTGATAATACTGTTAATATATCAAGTGAATGTGAATTTAAGCCTATAACCATAACAACGTCAGCGCAAATAAAACTATTAAGTGAAGTGTTTGCGTTGGCAACTCATTTTCAGGGACTGCAGTTGCATCTTAAAATAGACGAAAAACCGTTTGTGTTATTAGGAGATATTAAAAATAATGTTCAAAATTTTACTCTCAATAAAGCCAGAGGGCATAAATTCCAGTTCAAAATAACCGCGATAAACGGAGGAGAACCGTTTCAGTTTGATGGTTTAGAAATACCATCGTTCATAAATGAAGGATATGAATGAAAATGAATATAGTATAAAAGATTTAGGCTATGATAATTTTTTAAATAGGGGTTATTCTTCTAATCAGTTATATATTCCTCCGGATATAAACGATGACAAAGCGAGTACGCCTTTATCGTTTAGCGGAGGAATAACTGATGTAAACAATACCGTAATCGCCCCATCCACGATTATCAGCGGAGGATTGGGAGCGGAATTAAGCCAGTCTGGCGTATTATATTACGGTAAAACGGATTTTAGCTATACGATCAATGGTTATCGTTTGGGTTTAGATAATTCTGCCAACACCTTTAAATTCATTATTGGCATTTCTGATTCGGGATTGGATTGGAATGTAACGACGGCAAACACTTTAACGATTAAAGGAACGATTACTGCGGCGGCGGGAACAATCGGCGGGTTTACCATTGGAACAACGACTATCTCGGCAACGAATTTAACCCTAACTAGCGGAGAGGCAAATACGGCAAATATTGTTGTGGGTACGGGAGCAACGGCAGGAGGATTAAATTCCGCCAATACAGGAACGGATATAGCGTTTTGGGCGGGTTCAACATTCGCGAACAGAGCGACGGCTCCGTTTAGGGTGAACGCGCAAGGAGATGTCGTAGGAACATCGGGGACTTTTACGACCAGTTCTTTTAATGGAACTTCTTTGACTTTGCAGGATATATTTGGCAATGGCGCGGATGGGACGGTAACGATAAGCGGAGATACAACTTTGTCCTCCGATATGTTTTATAATGATTTAACGGTTAATGCGGGTATAAATTTAAATACTGCAAGTTATCGGATATTTGTAAAAGGAACTTTAACTAATAACGGAACAATACGGAATAATGGGAGTAATGGTGGTAATGGAGGGATTGGCGGGACAGGCGGATTGCCCGGAGGAACGGCGGGAACGGCGGGAACGGCTGTAAGTTCAGGATCGTTACCTGGAACAGTGGCGGGCGGTGCCGGGGGAGCTGGAGGAATAGGGAGTGATACAGGAGGCGGAGCCGCAGGAGTAAAACCTGCCGATGGTTCTTCTCAAGCCAAATCATTGGGTTCTGATGGAGTCGCGGGGAAATATGGAGGTTCGGGAGGAACAGGAGGTTCCGGCGCGGGTGGAGAGGGCGGACCGGGAGGAGGCGCAGTCGCGGCGGCCGGAACGAAAACGGGAACAGTATTTAATACACCCAAAAATATTATTTCCGCTTATGAACTTTTGGATACTTTGCCAAGTTTTACGGTATTATCTTCTTCAGCGGGATCTGCTGGTTCAAACGGAGGAGGAGGAGGGGGTGGTAGTATCACCTCACAATGGGGAGGTTCGGGAGGAGGAGGAGGCGGCGCGGGCGGTCCGGGAGGTATAGTATCAATATTTGCTAAAAGCATTGTCAATTCGGCGACTGGCATAATATCGGCATTAGGCGGCAATGGAGGAAATGGAGGCAATGGAGGAGCTGGAAGCGGAGCCGACGGTACCGGAGGAGGAGGAGGTTCAGGTGGCGCGTCAGGTTCTGGCGGTATTATATTATTGGCGTATTCTTCATTATCTGACAGCGGGACAATTTCTGTGGCGGCAGGCGCGGCTGGAGCTTTAGGGAGCGGCGGAGCGGGACAAGGAGGAGGAGCAAGCGGTTCAAATGGAACAGCGGGAAATACGAGCAATACGGGAGTCAATATAAATTTGCAGGTATAGATAAAAAACTGCTTTATATATTTTTAAGAATTTATGTTTATCCAGTTTGATAAAATTACGCGGCAGTTAAAAAGTTATTCTGATTTTGAATTGGATTGTTTTGATTTGGGACAAAAGGAAATTAAAAATGAACAGATTATAAATAAAATAAAAGAAAAGAAATTTATTGTTTTAGTGAATGGTGAAAATTTAGAATTTCAAGAAAACCAAAAATCAGACAAAGAATTAAAAAAAGCGTCTATGGATAAGTTAAAAGAAGAATTAAAAAATGTTAAAGACATAGAAGAATTAAAAATAATCATTGATAAAATATTAGGCATTGTATGAAATTATTTTTATTGGTTTTGCTGGGAATTTTAATTTATTGCGGACTGATTTTTGGGACTGCTTTATATATTTTTAACAAGAATTTAGGAATTATTTTTTAAAATATGGCAATAATTTATTACAAAGACGGAACAACAAATGATGTTCCTGAATATGATATACCTTATTGGGAGACGCAGGGCTGGAGCAGGACGCCGCCGAAACAGCAGGGGGCGGGGAATTATAATGTTAATGTTGATCCTGCTGGGATAAGCGGGAGTTCATATAGCAGACAGACACCGCAATCACAGCCGATTTCGACATTTGCTAATCAATCTCAACTTGTAACGCTCTATAATAAAAACGGCCAAACCGCTGATGTGTATGATTATAAGGTTGGTGAATTTTTAGCAGGCAATCCGGGCTGGAGTCAGACGCCAAATCAGATACAACCGACAACAGGAGGACAGGAAGGATGGACAGATGCGATGAAGGCGAGTTATGGCGCTTTAAAAGAATATATTAATGTTTTTAATCAGCAAGGCAAAGTGGTAAATCCGAATTTAGAGATAACTCAAGAGCAGATGGGTAAATTTTTAACGCAGGCTAAAAACGAGTTAGAACCATACTACGGTCAGATATTTAAAGAAACAGAGCGAGATTTGGGAACTGGATTTGAACAGATTGGGCGGGAATATCAACAAACGCAGGAAGAAATCGGCAGGCAGTACGGTCAACAATTGGAACAGACGCAGGAAAGTTTTGCTCGAAGAGGGTTAAGTGATTCCAGTATGAGACAACAGGCGGAAAAAGAGATTGGACAAACAGCGCAGAGGCAATTAGGGGATATATTTTATCAGACACAGCAAAAGAGCCGGCAATTAGGATTAAAAGGCGAGAGGGAACTGGGGAGCCAATTTTTTCAAAATAAACCGTTTGGTTTTAATATGCAAGAAATGCAAGTACCGCAACAAATGAGACCTGGAATTTATGGATTATCGCAATTATCGCCGAGATATTTAGGTTATACTTCCGCGGGAGGGATTACGGGAGAACAGGAACGGCAAAGATTATTTGATGAACAGAAACGAGCCAGAGAACTTGGATTAGCTGAAATTGGATATAGTAGCGGATTTATTAAATAATTATAAAAATTATGGAATCTAAACAGGCGACATTATATCGTAAAAATCCTAATACCGGCAGGATGGAACGCAAGATCGCGGAGATCGGAGACAGATCGGTGTTTGCGGGAGACTGGGGGCTTGAAACGAGTCCTCAAATATCAGAAGCAAACCGGTTGCAGGTATTAAGAGAAAGGCAATTACCGTCCTTTGCGGCGCCTTCTACGCGAATAGAAGGACAGCGGGAAATAACCCCGTCTTTAGGGGTTCCTGAATTCCGGGGGGCAGCGCCGCAACAAAGTTTCCAGAGGGCAGTGATGGATTTATTAAAACAGTCTCAAAAGGATTCTATTGATGAGGATTTGTTAGCCAGACGGAATGCTTTAATAAAAGCAAGATTCGATAAACAGGCAGAAATTACGCCGGAAGAATTAAGAATATTATCTCCCGGACAGCAGGCGGGATTGAGGAGTATGGATGTAAGCGGAGTGGAAACGGAACTGGGAGCGGCGGAGGCGGCGCTACAGGGAAGGGAGAGGGCGAGAAACGAAGCGCGGGAAGGGATTCAAAATATTGTTTCAATGATGCAAAAAACCGGACAAGAGAAACCTGAAATACGGGAGGTCGGGTCTGATTTGCTAAGTATTGCTTCGTCTGGTGAGGTTAAAGTAATTTACAGCGCGCCGGAGAATATTAAAAAAAGCAATTTAAGCATACACTACGAAACTGACGCGAAAGGAAATGTGAATCAAATTTTAACAAATCCGACAACGGGAGAAACGAAGATAAATAATCTGGGAAGTTTAGGGAAAGGATTTAAAACCGTTTTGACGAAAATCACAAGTATTCCTAAAAAAATCATTAAAGACGAACCCGAGATATTTTCTTTTGCCGATAAAATAAATAAAGGCGAATTAAAGCTTTCGAATATTCCAGAAAAAATAAGAGGAAAAGTAAGTTTGAAAGCTGATGAACTTAAAAAAATCGACGAAATTTCAAATTTAATTTATCAGGCTTATAAATCGGGAGATGATATAGCAACGATAAAAAATGATTTAAAGCGGATTGGCATCTCTGATAATATTTATCAGAGCTCTTTTAAAAAAATCCAGCCGAAATTAATCAAAGAAATTAATCAATCTTCTGAAAAGGGATTTTTCGGCCGTTTATTTGGTTACTAACTTTATGGGATATATATTGGAACAATCAAAACAGATTAAACCTAAAATATCCGCGGTGGGCTTAAAAACTTCGGCAGAACTATTGATGACAGCTCAAAAATTCGGTATTCCTGAAAAAGAAATCAGCCGAAATATAAAATCACTGGAAGGAGAACAGCCTAAAAAAATATTCAGCGGAGGAATCATTATGGATATTTTTGACGGATTGAATGCTTTACAATATGGCGTTACCGGCTTAATTAAAGGAAAAGGTTTTGTTGAAGGTGTTAAAACCAGACAAAGCTTTAGCGATCAAGACGCTTTGGGAGATTACGGTCTTCCCGGAATGATAGGAGGAATCGCTTTAGATATAGCAGTTGATCCGCTCACTTACGCGGGCGGATTTGGAATATTAAAAAAAGGAGCGCAAATCGTTTCTAAACCTGCGGCAAAATTAATTCAAGAAACAGCGGGGGATTTGCCGGTAATCAATAAAATAGGAGATTTTTTAGGTTCAAAATTGATTTATAGATACGGACAAGATCCGATTTATAAAGAGCTGGCGGAACGTTCGGAAAAGAATATTTTAACGGGAACTCAAAACTTGTTGGATTTAGCGCGGCCTTTGGCGGAACTTGATCCCAAGGATCAGCGGATAATAGCCGAAGCCAGAAAAGCGGGACAATTAGATAAATTGTCTGAAGAATTTTTATTTAAAATTAAACCTATTTTTGATAATTTAGATAAATTGGGAAAAGACGCGGTTGATTTAGGGTTATTGAACAAGAATATTTACGAACAAAATGTTGGTAAATACATAGCAAGGTTATACAGAAAACACGAAATTCCATTATTGGAGAAAAAATTGCCCCAAATCATTGAAGGAATGAAGCCCAAAAGAATTGATTTAAGCAGATTTAAAAAACGGCAAGATATACCTGAAGACATTAGAACGGCTATGGGAGAAATATTGGAAGCCGGTTACCCGACGGCTAAAGCTTTAATTCAATTAAATCAAGCGGTGGAAAGAGGTAAATTATTTAAAGAAGTTTCTTTAAAATGGGCGAAATCTACTTTTGAAGAGGGAATGGATGTTTTGCCAAATATTCCAAGATTAGGAGCATTATCGGGAAAATTCGTGCCTAAACCGATTTTTGACGACATTCAAGAAATAATAAGAATAAAAACTCCATTTGAAAAAGTCCAGAATAAAATTATCGGAACTTTCAAATTCGGAAAAGTCATTTTAAATCCGGCGACTCACGCGAGAAATATAATGAGTAATTTTATCTTGAATAATTTTGAAGGTTTGAATCCTGCGAGAATTGATATATACGTGAAAGCCGCCAAAGAAATAATAAAAAAAGGCGCTGTTTATCAGGAAGCAAAAAAAATGGGTTTAGGATTAGACAGTTTTGCTTCTAATGAAATAAAAAGCTGGATAGTAATGCCTGAAGTGAAAAACATGTTAGGTTCTATTTATTTAGGTTTTAGAAAAGCGGGAAACAAGCTTGCCGAATTATATGGAAAAGAAGAGGAATTTGCCAAAATGGCACAGTATATATATCAAAAAAGTTTAGGCAAAACACCTGAGGAAGCGTGGAAAATAGCGGAAAGAGCCACTTTTAATTACGCTCAAGTAACTCCGTTTATAAGAAAATTAAGAGAAAGCATCTGGGGCGTTCCGTTTATTACTTTTTCATATAAAGCTACTCCGCAAATAGCAAAAACTTTGATTAACACTCCCACTAAAATTTCTAATATAGGAAAAATAAAACAAGCAATTGAAAGCCAATCGGGAGCTGAAGAATTAACGAAAGAAAGAGCATCAGAGCCTTCGTGGGTGCGGGATGGATTTTATATGAAATTGCCTATAAAAGATAAATTAGGGAGATCCGCTTATTTGGATTTGACTTACATAATGCCGTTTGGCGATTTAATTGCCGGTCAATTTTTAGAAAGACAAATTAGAAGAGAAACAGGACTAAAAGAAGGTTTGCCGCAGGCAGTTTTAGGCCAAAGTTTTGCCGGCGGAATTTTGAAAGAATTAAGCAGGAATCAAGATTTTTTTGGGAATAAAATTTGGTTGGACAGCGATCCGCAGGAGAAACAATTAAAAGATATTTCCCGTTATTTATTTAAAATAATGTCTCCGCCGATAATCGGCGATCAGATTCCATCAGGGTATAAAGCTGACGGGACCAAAACGCGGACGCAAATTGAAAAATTCTTATTGGGAGAGGAAAGCGGGATTGAACAAGGAGGAAAACAAACAAGAACTTTAATGCAAGATTTATTAAAACAGGCAGGCATAAAGATTCAGCCCGTAGATATTGATTTGCAGGAAATTTTATCTGAAAAAAATAAAATAAAAGCGCTGCAGACGATTTTACAAGAAAAAGGCCAAATCAGAAAATTTGAAGTACCTTTGGGTCTTTAGCCCTCCCAACTCATCGCTTGCAAAAAATTTAGGGCGGTGATAAGGTAGTTGCATATTGTAATTCAACATGAGGTTGTTAATAAACAGTTACTTCAATTTGCACAGTTCAATTTGCTTTGAAAAATAACCTGTTTATATTTTCGCCTCATGTTGGATTGTAATAGAATAGATACTTCATCAATTTATACGTCATGGGTTCAAATCCCATTATTTCCGAAAGAAAATATAGCTCAGGCAGGTAGAGCAATAAAACAAAATTTACTATTCTAAATTTTCTTCCAAGATTGTAATTTGATATGAGGCTGTAAATAAACGGTTACTTCATTGGAGAAATCTCCGTTTATATTTTTCTCCTCACATTAACTTATAATTAAAAGATTTCTCCTATGTCTAGGTTCAATCTTAAAGTGGATAATACCACTCAAAATTTAGCTGGTGGAAAAGCGTTTATGTTAGTTCCCAAAATGGAACTCTTTTTTAGTTGCGCCACAACTTTTCTTGAAGATAAATTCTATCAAAAAGGTGATCAAAGAATCGATAGAATAAAAGAATTATGCGATAAGGTTGATTATCCGTTTATTTCAAAGTTAGCGGTTTATTGCAGAAAAAAATTGCATTTAAGAAGCATCTCACATTTATTGGTTTCCATTTTGGCTAAAAAACATTCTGCAATGCAAACCATAGAAGCATTGGCGGAAAGACCGGATGATCTGACTGAAATTCTGGCGCTAATCGGCAGACCTATTCCCAAGTCAGTTAAACGAGGAATACGGCATGCTCTCTACAAATTCAACCGATACCAACTGGCTAAATATAAAATGGAGGATAAAAAAATTAAATTGGTAGATGTTTTTAATTTGGTTCATCCTAAACCGCAATTTGCAACCGAAGAGCAAAAGAATGCTTGGAAAGATTTAATGACAGGAAAATTAAAATGTGAAGATACTTGGGAAAGCAAACTATCGGCAGGACAAAATAAAAAAGAAGTTTGGCATAATTTGTTGGATGAACATAAACTGGGGTACATGGCATTACTTCGTAATTTAAGAAACATTGAAGAATGTGGGGATGAAGAATTAATTAAAATGGCATGCCAACGGCTAATAGATGAAGAAGCTATAATTAAATCAAAACAATTGCCGTTTAGGTTCTTTACTGCCAGCCAACAAGTCAGTAATCAAAAAGTATTGCAAGCGGTCAATAAAGCCTTTGAAATTTCCCTTAAAAATGTTCCAGAATTTGAAGGGAAAACATTAATTGCGGTTGATGGTTCCGGTTCAATGAAGGGTGATCCTCTCCAAAAGGCGGCAATATTCGCAGGATGTTTATTTAAGAAAAATGATGCCGATTTAATCATTTATGCTGATAATTATAAAGAAGCAAAATTATTATCGCCTGATTCGTTGTTATCTATTATTAATGGCATTATAAATAATGCCAAAGGCGGTGGAACTAATACTGGAATTGTGTTTGAGTTTGCGACTAGAAAATCAACGAAATATGATAGAATAATTATTTTATCCGATAATGAGAGTTGGCAATATAATGCCCAACAAGCATATAATGATTATAGAAAATTAAATGATTGCCAAATATTTGCCGTGGATATTGCCGGCTATGGAACAACTGATTTAACCAGTCCTAAAGTATTTCATTTGGCAGGCTGGAATGATAAGATATTTGATTTGTTTAAATTGATAGAAGATAAAGAAAAGATAATTTCAATTATAGAAAATTATAATATTGAAAAATATGCCAGAAAAACAACCGATGCAGAATCCATCCAAGATAACAACGATTGAAAAAATTAAGAATCTAAGCGAGGACTGACAAGTATTATTCTGGATACTGTGCCACGTGAACTACCCACGGCTAAAGCCGATGGGCTTCTCGGGTCGTAAGACCTGCTATTGCAGTATCCTCGCCGAAGGACTGAACCAGCCCTTTTCTTAATATTACTTTAGACGCGTTTATGTCCCTATCCTCTACATACAAGCATTCTGGACAATAATGTGTTCTCTGCGAAAGAGACTTGTTAACTATCGCTCCGCATTGAGAACATATTTGACTTGTATATGCGGGATTAACCTTGATTAGTATTCTGGATAGTTTTTGCAACTTATATTCCAGCATTCCTACAAAAGTTTGCCAACTCGCATCGCTAATACTTTTTGCCAAATGATGATTTCTAACCATTCCCGATACGTTTAAATCTTCCATAACAACCACATCGTTTTCGTTCGCGTATTTATAACTTAATTTATGCAACCAATCTTTTCTTTGTCTTTGAATTTTTAAATGATTTTTCGCGACAATTTGTCTCGCTTTATTCCGTCTTTTGCTTCCCTTGATTCTTTTACTCAAAATTCTTTGAACTTTGACTAATTTATATTCCGCTTTTCTGAAAAATTTAGGAGCATTTACAGTATTGCCATCGCTATCCGCTACAAAATATTTTAAACCTAAATCTAACCCAACTTGTTTATTTGTTTTTTCTGCTTTTATTTTTGGAATATCATCACATACGACTTGAACATAATAACCATCCGCCCTCTTAACTATTCTGGTGAATTTTGGAACTCCAATAAGCGGTCTATGCAAAATAACTTTTATTTTATTTTTGGGGTTTAAATGGAATCTATTATCAACCAATCTTCCGCCAGATTTATAATCTCTAAAAGCAAAACTTGACCATCGTTTATAAGATTGAAAACGGGGAAAACCGATTTTCTTTCCTTGTTTTAAACCACGGAAAAAATTATCAAAAGATTGATGAAGTCTTAATATAGTCGTATCAACTAAAACCGCGGGTAATTGAGGACAGGTTTCTTTATTCCACATCCGATCGTGCGTGAACCGATTAAGATGTTTCCCCGTTTCTTTGTAATGATTAATAAGTTGAGCCAAAGCAATATTATACAAACATTTTGTTTCCCAAAACAATCTTTCTATTTCTTTGATTTGTTCTTTAGTTGGTTTTAGTTTATATTCGCAAGTTATCATATAAACTAAATACTAACCTATAAAATGAATATAGTCAAGTTTATCCTTGACCCACCCCTAAAGAGGTGGGATTGCGGACAAATTCACTTCATCCCCTGCCTAAAGACAGGGGATTTCCCGCTTATTGTCTTAAATATATCTGCCTTCTATTCTCCAATAGGTATCTTCTAGCGATTGACAAGTGGGACATCGTAATTCAATCTCGTATTGTTGGGTAAAATATTTGTAACAATCTACGCATCGTTTTGGCTCTTTAATAAACCATTTTATCCATAGATAAAAAACACTACATTTGATTCGTTCTAACATTGTAAATTCTCCTTTATTCTCTAAAACAAAACTTCGCCGAGTATGAAGAGGCGAAATCTTGTTTTCAATCTTGTTCCCTCGTGATTTGACACGGAGAAAAAATAAAGAACGCGATTATTAGACCATATAATCGTCTATTTGATTATACTTTTTTTTACAGTAAAATAAAAGCAGAGCGATCTTACATAAGATCACTCGGTTCATATTATCTGTTTCGCGGACAGATAACAAAACCCTGCAATGTCTTGATTGCAGGGTTTTTGTTTTATATCCCAATACCATTTTTAATTTTGCTAGCTTAAACCTCAATGAAATCGGAATAAAATCTCCGTTCTTGAGTTCGCGTCAGATTCTTCCCTCTTCCGAAGGTACTTTCTGATTGGAACTGGAAAAATAGATAAAGGTATTATATTCCTTTTGCAGAAAAAAGAAATCAGGTGCGCGGTATAGGATTTGCACCTACGAAGCCGCGAGGACAGTTGCTCTACAGGCAACCCCATTTGACCGCTTTGGTAACCGCGCATATCAACTTCTTTCAACAATTTCCTTGCCTGTCTTATTGTCTATGATTGTTAACTTGAGATGATGCGAGCTCTTTTCCGGGTCCGCGCTGTCTATGAATCCTAGCTCTTCTTCAAGCTGTAAAAATAAATCCCTTATCGTTACGCACTCGGAAAAATTATTGCGCGATTCCCAGTTTCTCTCATAAGTATAAGCAGTTTCAGAATAATAAGGTTCAGACTTTGGCGAGTTTTCATTGGTAATATCTATATCATCCTCTAGCGGAACGGCAAGAAGGTAGCCATTGCTGATTGTTTTTAATTTAATATTTTCCATATTTATTGGTTTTAATGTTGATTTAATGGCAGAGGGATGAGGAATTGAACCCCAGACTGCGGTTTTGGAGACCGCTGGTTTACCACTAACCTATCCCCCCTTGAATTGTTTAATCATAACTTTACGACAATCTTTTATTTCCATATTATTTATTATTTATACGGATTCGGCATCTAGCACAAAACCTAAATAATCCTCCATTTTCGTTACCAATATGTAAAACATCCCCGCATAAATTGTGCCGAGAATCGTCTCCGAAATCGTGAATTCCGCCCAAATCTTTCCATCCATAAGGTGTTGGTCTGGAAAACCAATGTTTCAGAAAATGTGGGAATCCTATCAGACAAGTCGTTGTCCAAGTTGCCGTTGGGGCGGTAATAAGAAAATCAACTATGGCATCACAATCTTTGCAAAATGTAACATTTATTTTACTGCCATCAGCGCGAGTTCCTTCTCTGGCAGTAAGATGGCTATGTTTGCAACTGTTTTGTACTTCTTCTTGGGATAAAATTTTGTCTAGCCTCTGGTCTAATTCTTCAAAGGTTTCTTTGGCTCGTTTTATTGCTGTTTTGTCTATAAAACTTTCTTTCATAAGTAATCCGCTAAACATAGATTATTTTCTAATAATTAATCCATTTTCAAATTCATATTCCACCCATCCGCCCGTCTGGATAAAATAATTTTCAGAATATGCCACTCGTATCATTTTTAATAATTTTCCTTCGTAAATAATATAAGAACCATCATAACCTTTTATAATATCAATATCATTACACATAAATTATTTTTTATATTTCCTTAAAAATTCTCTTACAATTGCTCCAACCGAATGAGCGAAAACTTCAGTTTTGGATTCTTCGTGGATAAAATCAAAAATATAACCAACAGCATGTACGGCTTCGTGAGCCAAAGTCGCAACCATATAAGGATTTTCGTCATCCAGCCAGATAATCGGATATTTCTTTTCCGTATAAAAAGTTACGCCTCTTTGATTTCTTAAATCACCCAATGCCGAATTGAATCCTTCATCGTAATATTTTTTTATCGCCATAATGGCTTTTTCTCTATTTCCCCATATCACAAAAACACAATACTCATCATTTAAAATAGGAACTTTAATTTCATTTAATTTAGAGTTTGCTTTCTTTTTCTTTGTCATAAATTTTTCAATCTTTCAATCACATCTTGAGAAGTATGGCCATCATACCAATCCGGCTTATAAATAGTCTTAAAACGAGAACATCTATCCCAATATTTCATAGGTAAATGATATGTCTTTTGACTTCCTTCTAATCTATCCATTCCTAAAATAAACCAATCATCTATAATAATTCCATCATTATTTCTAATTGTTTTCCAAACACGAGTTTGATTCCAGTTATCTTCTACTTTATCACACAAAGCAATCCACAAATTAAATCTATGTTCGTATAATTCTCCAAAGGTATGATAACCATCGCTGATTTTATCAGTATCTATGTTAAAAAACTTTATCAACCAGTTTATTGTTTTTTCTCTCATATTATAAATTTTAAAATTAGAGTTTGTTTTCTTTTTCTTGGTCTTTGTTTATACTTTTCCTAAGATATATTCCAATTGTTCTAAGGTTATATAATAATTATTTTTCTCTCCGACAGTTTGTTTATTTTCTCGGGCAAGTGTTGTCGCTGATACCATTATATTTAAAATTTGTAATGATAATTCTTCTTCCATATTTTTATTCGTCTTTATGTTTAATATAATATTAGTTTACCTTTAAATTTCAATTCGGCTTGGTAAGCATCATATCCTTGTCTATCTTTGCGTATACTTATATTAACCTCATCAATTTTAGGTTTAATTGTTTTCTTTTTTCTAGGCATATTGTATAATTAATTTAGTGGACTCTTGCTTTTGACAGAAAAGTTGGAGGATTATTTAATATCTTTTAATCTAAATTTACATTTGGGGCAAAACTTAAATACTTTGTTATTCTCTATGCCTATATGAATAATCGTATGACAGTATGAGCATTGTTCTTGCATAATTTTAAGGTTTTCTATATATGATTCAACACAACCTCTATCTTCCCAGCCATAAGTCGTTGGTTCAGAAAACCAATGCTTTTTATAATGCGGGAAACCTATTTTAGAATCCATAGTATATTCTACTTTAGATGTTTTTGTAGGGCTATCTTCATCTTTGATTTCATATTTATAACCTTGACTGCAAGTTCCAGTAGCTTTAACAGTTTGATTCCTTAAAGAATCGGTTTTAATTATATCATCTAATTTTTCGTCTAATTCTTCAAAGGTTTCTTTAGCTCGTTTTATTGCTATTTTGTCCATAAAACTTTCTTTCATAATATCTTGTGATTGTTCTTCTTTATTTTTTGGAGGCATATTTTTATTTCATTAAGCACACTTGTTTATTTTAGTTTATATTTATCAATGTAGTCCTCAACAAATAATACTATCTCATCCCATTTTTTTTGTGCAGACTCCATTCCTTTAAATTCAAATTCTCCATCTAATTCATCAAATTTGGATTTAAGTTTCCCCAAAAAATGACACAACGATTCGTGTTTTTCTTTTAAATTCATATTATCTTGAAATACTCCCCTGCCTAAAGGCGGGGGATTTCCCGCTTATTGTCTTAAACAAAATCAATGATATTATGAACTGTAGGATAACACTCGCAATAAAAAAAATCATATTTTATCCCTAAATTTTATAAATAACTTCCAAAATTCGCGCTCAAATTCTATCCCGTTTTCGGTCAAATAATGATGATCCGTCATCCATTCCAGTATATCATCCAAATCAGAGGGAGAAAGATGGTTAAACTCGTTTTGAAATGGGATGACATTATAAGATTCGGGTTTTTTATTTTCTATAAAATTATTTTTTATAAATTCTATGGAGGTTTATTTCTGTCCACTTTTGTATAAAACGTCTTAATTCATTTCCCGCCTCTGTCGCTTCTGATTTTCTGGTGGATATATCTAATTTATCTTTTTTTTGTTTGTCCCACAACTTTGTCATAAAGACCTCCATAAATATTTCCGTGGCGTTCATCAAATCCTCGTTGGTATAGTCTTTGTAAAATTCAGCGGTTTCTAGGCATTTATCGGATAGATTGGAGATTTCTTTGGAATAGTTTGTAATCATATTATTCAGAAAATGTGAGAATCCTATCAGACAATTGGAAGATAATCTTATCCTTGTTTTCGTTTTCTTTTTATTTGGTTTGTCTTTTAAGGTTCGGGACATATTTGATAGTGAACTACCCACGGCTAAAGCCGATGGGCTTCTCGGGTCATTAGACCTGCTATCGCAGTATCCTCGCCGAAGGACTGAACCAGCCCTTTTTTCAATATTACGACAAAGGTTCGCCTTTTAAATTTACTTTTTTCATTACTTCCCAATCCTCCAATTTTATACTAATTATTTTACCCTGAACATTGCCATTATTCCTTGCAAACCATTCCATAAATACATTGAATTTATCTTGTTCTGAAGTATTTACTATAAGCCTATTATCTAAACCTAATCCGATTTTTCCTTCTGTGCCTTGCACTAATTTATACAAAAAATTATCTTTTATTTCCATATTATTTATTTGTTTAATTACTGGCGTGAATTGCACTGCGTAATTATTAAAATCATAATCCCACCTTAATTGTTTAAAATACTCATAATAACTGTCAAATATCCACCAGAACTCATTTAATTTATACCCAATTAACGCGACTGAATGAGTGTTTTTTCGTATGATAACTTGAAGCGGCGCGTATTGTAAATATTCTATCCAATCGTTTTTATGAACCCAATCATACTGGAACTTACCGGCATTTACTTTACAGCTATTTACAACTTCCGAAGTCAGCGGTTTATAAAAGTCGTTTTCTGTTATATCGTATGGAGTGGGAAACTGTTCCTCAAATATGAATCCTTTTTTGCATAGAGTATCAGCCACGGTTGCCAAATAATTGCCTACTCCAGGAATTGTGCCGCTCAATACGGCAAGAACTCTATCGCTTATGTTTATCTCTTTTTTATTCATTCCCAGAGTTAAAAATTCTATGCAATTATTACAGGCCATACTCACACAATTCCACGCATCAAAACTCTTATACTTTTGTGTTTCGCTCTTGGGCGGATAACTAATCCATTGTCCGTCATCTTTAATAACTTTCTTTGGGAGAGGACTGTTTTGTCCGCCTATGAAGTCTTGTGGACTTATTTTGTTTATTAAAACTCCCGGCATAAAATTAAAAGGGAATATCTTCTATTTTTATTTCATCTAATTTTGGCTGAATTGTTTTATTTTCAATAACCTCTGGTTTCTGCGGCGACATTGTTTTTTGTCTAAAAATTCTCCAGTCTGGCTGATTCCCTTCTTTTTTAGTGTTTTTGAAAACTACTAAAACAATTTTTTCGTTATTTATTGTTACATTTCCGCTCAAATATTCAGTATTGTTTTTTGATTGTTTGCTCCAAAGAGCTCCGATGCTTTGTTCTTGTTGTTCCATAAAATTAATTTAATTCAAAATTCGCTATTCTGTTTTTTAACATTTTTAAATTTGAATAAAATGTGTAAGCGTCAACCTCACATTGCCCGTTTGTGTACGCCATTAAGCATTGATCCATATTTTCCTCTTCCTTGAATTCAAAAAAAACTCTTTTGGGATTATTTTTATTCATCCCGGTCAATTTGAACCCTTTGGTAAGTAATACAGATGCTATCCCAATATCTGCCGTTATGTATTGCATATTTTTTTTTTATTTAATATTTAATCTTGTGGTTTGCTCTAGCTCAACCCCTTCAATGAACGGAACCGCTCCGCTTTTCAAATCCTCTTTTATCAGTATTTTATCAATACTTTTGATTTCTTTGATTTGAATGTATTTAGAAGGTATTTTGCTTTCGTCCAGTATTTTGACGCTGGGGGGATTATTGATTATGGAAATTCTAAAAAGGTCTGTTTCGATTTTGTTCGCGCCCTGGCTTTCCATAAACCTTTGCAAATATTCCATCAGCCATTCTCTGTTATTTTCAATTCGTTTTTTCATCGCCATAAGTCTGGTTATTTCCGTTTCTATGGCAGAGGTTTCTGCCCCCATATTTTGAGTCAGTTTGCAGATATTTCCAACCTTTTTAGTTGCTTCTTCCGCGAGCAAATCCAGTTGTTTCTCTCTTTCGGCAAAATTTTCCAAGTCCATCGCTGATTCGTAGGCGGGGATAATTTCGTATAATTTCATATTATTTCCCCTCCTTCCGTGATTTCGAAATCAACATCACATTCCAGGCAGTGAAAACCGACAATCAAATTATCATTTTTGATTTCTCTCAAATATCCTTCATCACAAAAAGGACAAAAATACCAGCCGTTTGATTGTTTCAGATTTTTAATGTTCATATTGTCTTAAATAACGTTTTGTTTAATTTGATTGATATTTAATCCGATCTGTAAACAATCCCCGCACAAATCAAATCCCAGCAGTTTTTGCGATGAGTCTTTTTGCTCTTTGGTTATTTCTGTTTCTTTGTTTTCTTTTTTACATCTCGCACAATGATATTTCACAGGAGATTCGCAAACAATTGACTCCGCGTCGTCGTCATCCGTGGTTTGAAGACAAAGAAGACTGGTAATCGCGAATCGACGATAATATGTGATTAGAGCCGATTGCTTTTGCGCGTCGGGCAAAACAGGTAATTCAATAGATGTATTCATTTCTTCAGCACTTTCACTATCCGCTAAAATTGTTTTCATTATCAGCTTTTGGTTTTCTGAAATTAAAGGCTGAAGTAAAATTAAATTTGATTTGTTCAAAGCTGGTTTTACCTCCTCTAAAACTGCATTGATGTTAGCGTATTTTGATTTAAAATAAGGATTTGTTTGATCTTTGAGAATTGGTTTTATTTCTTTTTGGAATTGAAGTATTTTTGCGTAGAGATTTTTCATATTTATTTACATAATAAAAAATCGGACATTCTCTGTTCGTTGTGTCAGGGCGGGTATTTATTCATATTCATATAATCTTAATATTTAATCTAATTTGAGTATAACATAGCCGTAATTTACGGCAAGTCGGGAGTGGGGATAACTTTTGGGATAACTCGGCGATAAGGGGGATAAATCGGATGGTTGGATGTTTCGGAGGGATGGGGTATTATAAAATCATAACCGACCAAGATTATGATTTTACACGAGCAGTATCTCTCCAATTGTTTTTATATTTATATAATATCAAATATTTATTTTTAACGCAACAAAATTATATGGCAGAAGAAATTTTGCAAATTATCCCTGCGCCACAAGGGACAATCGCGGTATTTAAAGAATCGTTAAATAAGCGATGGGAAGTTTGGGCAAGACGTGTTTATGTTTTTGGATTAGTGAAACATATAGAGAATAATAATGAGGAATGGAAAAGTATAGAACCTTTTATATGCGAGCCAACCAATTCAATCGGTTTAGAAAATGCATTGGCAGATGATTGTTTTGATAAAATTTCATTTTTAAAAGATGTAAGTGATGAAGCGTTAAAAGAATTCGGGGAAGAACAATCTCGTATATGGACAGAAGAATTATTAAAAAGCCAATTAAATTAAAACCCGTATGGAAAATATTAAATATTTTAACATTGCCAAACAATACAGAGACCAAGGTTTATGCGTTTTACCTGTTCCTAACATTAACCTAACCGACACGGATGAAATAAAAAGCAAAATTAAATCACCGGTTTTCCCTTGGAGAGATTACCAAGGCAGGTTGCCCGCTGATACAGAATTATATGAATGGTTTGTCAATGATAATTATGAAAGATTTTGGTTTGTTTGCGGAAGAATATCAGGAATCACGGTAATAGATTTTGATAGTTGCGAAACCTACGGGTTAGACAGCCCGATTAAAGTTTTTACGGGAAAAGGATCTCATCAATATTTTAAATATTCCTCATTTCCCAGCCAAACTAACCTAGACCTTAAAATAGAGATTAGGAATAATGGCTGTGGAGTGATGGCTCCTCCCTCCATTCATTGGAAAAGCACTCCCGAAAATATTATCCATTATAGATGGGACAAAGATTTTGACAGAAAATTATTGCCAGAGTTGCCCCCAAGCTGGGTAACCAAATATTTCTCTGGCATATATTCTCCTAAGAGACGACTAACATTGGGAAAGATAATAGTTAACGGAATGAGAAATTGCAGTATGACTAGTTTTCTGGGAGAATTATTGCATAGATGCCCTGAAAAAGATTGGGAACAAATAATTTTTCCTTTTTTCTTTTGGTATAATGAAAATTATGTTGAACCGAAATTATCAGCAGATGAATTAGAGACGATATTTTTCTCCATTACGGAAAGACAGAAAAAAAATTTAAATTTAAAAAATTTACCACCATTAAATTAAACGCGTATGAATTTAACACAGGAGCAAATAAACCAGTTCAAGCAGGCCATTAACGCCAAAAATTATTATTTCGTTTATCGGTTTTTTATGGCCGATTTAGGAAAAGTAATTCGTGACGAAAACGGCCTGCTTTATATTTATAACATAAATCATTATGAATTGCTAGAAGAACAAACCATAAAATATGCTCTATTTAACTTTATAGTCAGCACGGAGGTTAATTGTCCCGAAAAAATTAGAACTAGAATTATAGATGAAATTACTGAAATAATCATCGGAAGTCCCGAATATCCCAAAGTTATAATGAATAATGAAGAAAATTATTTATTTTTCAAGAATGGGTCGTTCAATTTGGACGCGTTGGAATTTAAGGAACCCGACAATAAATTATATAACACGTTTTATATAGACATAGATTTTGATTGGAGTAAAAAAGAATGCCCTAATATGGAAAAATTTATGGGGCAAGTATTTATAGATGAAAAAGGGAATCCGGATCAAAAGCAAATCGCAAAAGAATATATGAAACTGGGTTATTTTTTATATCCTTTGCATAAAATGGAAAAGATATTTATTTATATCGGAGGAACCCTCAACGGGAAAAGCGTTTATTTTGAAATAATTCAAAACTTTTTTCCCAAACAATTCATTAGTTTTCTTCCATTGGAAGATATTATTGCCGGCGGATTAGAAAGAACGGAATTATTATCATCTTATTTAAACATCGCACAAGAATTTGAAGCTGATTATTTTAAATCAATGGAATTTAAAAAGGTAATCTCCGGTCAGGAAATCACAATTAAACGTAAATTCAAACAGGCTATTACCATTAAACCAAAGGCTAAACTAATAGTAGCATTAAACGATTATCCTGAATTCACCGATAAGAGCAAAGCTATAACTCGCCGATTAGATATCACTGAAATGAATGCTAAATTCGTTGAGGAAGAAGAATATTCAAATTACAAAAATGCTCAATCCCAAAAAATATTTTTAGCCAAAGAGAAAGATAACATAATCCGTGAGATTTTGCCTGAAAAAAGCGCCATATTAAACCATTTAATCAGCGGTCTGCTAGAGCTTAAAAAACGTGGGTGGGCTATGCCTGTATTAGAGAGCAATAAACTAGCTTTGCAAGAGTTTGAAGAGAATAATAACCCATTGGCTGGCTTTTTATTGGGCAGATATGAATTTTGCGAAGAATCGGAAAAAATGATTTCTCCAAGTTACATATATGATGACTGCGAGCATGCCGGAATAGAAATTAAAGGAGAAAGCAGACGATCCAAGGAGATGCACCTCGCTAAAACAATCCGACAAAATTTCAACACCAAAAGTTATCCCGTTAGGAGAGGATTATCGGTAGAACGTTTATATCCATTGACATTAAAGCAAACTTATGTTGATTTATCAAAGGAGGAAATTCTGTAACATCAATGCAAAAATATTGGTGTAACAGAATTATTACAACATAAATTTATAAAATGTAAAGACCTGTAACAGCATCCTTCCTGTTTGTAACACCATTCTGTTACACCATTTAACCCTTTAAAAATCATAGTGTAACACTGTAACAACCATATATATAAATTATATATATAAATATTTATATATATGTAGCATGGTTTTTGGAAATCGTTGTTACGAAAATAAATAAGTAAAGTTGACTTAATTGGAACTTTATGGTCGCATTTAAACTCAAATCTTGGCACGCATCCGAGTCAGCGATTAAGAAATCCATCACCGACTACCTTACGATTTTGGAACATCAGGGGAAGTTGATGTTTTTGAGAAATAACTCTTTTGCTGGTATAATAAAAGCAGGTGGCAAAGAATCCTATATAAAGAATGGAAAAGAGGGTTCGCCTGATTTAATGGTTTTTTTGGCATCAGCAAAAAAATTTATTACCCTCAATTTAGAAATAAAGACCGTATCTGGAATACAAAGCGAAAAACAAAAACAATGGGAACAAAAAATAAAAGAATTGGGAGGATTTTATTATATAATTTATCGTTTTGAAGATGTGAAATATTTACTTGATTATGCCTTTGCCAAAGATTTGTATAATTTGCGGGAACATGTTTTTAGTAAAATGGTATTAGAAGAGAGCAGGACGTAGAAGAAATTGAGGGATAATTTGACCAAATTCAGTGGCAAGAACGCATTCAACGGCTGGGATTTGAGTATTGCGTCGCAAAGAGCTTGGACGAGGCTGTAGGGCAAATTCAAGCGTCGTAAAATATATAATCTATGTTTTGGCATAATGAAAAACGTCTCGTTAAGGATTTAAAACCCGTTGATTGGAATCCGCGGAAGATTAGCGAGGAGCAGATGGAACAACTTAAAAAAAGTATTGAGAAGTTTAATCTGGTTGAGATACCTGCGATTAACGCGAACGGTAATTTATTAGCCGGCCATCAAAGAATTAAAGCGCTGATATTACTTGGTCGCGGTAAAGAAGAGATTGACGTTCGCGTGCCTGATAGAGAACTTACGATTGAGGAAGAGCGGGAATATAATTTAAGGAGTAATAAAAATACGGGAGAGTTTGATTATGATTTACTGGAGAATTTTGATGAGGATTTGTTGAAAGATGTCGGGTTTGGTTCGGTTGAATTGGACAAGGTTTATAGTTTGGATTCTGATGAGAAAGATGATATTGTACCAGAAGAATCAAAGGAAGTCCGCAGTCAGTTGGGTGATTTGTATATTTTAAACGAGCATTGTGTCCTGTGTGGAGATTCCATGAATGGAGGGGATGTTGCAAGGTTGATGGACGGAAAGAAGGCGGATATGGTGTTTACCGATCCGCCGTATAATGTTGATTATTCAGGAAGAGGGAAAAATACTTCCGTTAGCATTGAAAATGATAATTTGACAGATGAGGCATTTAGAGAATTTTTAAACAAAACATTTAAAAATTATAAATCTTTATTAAAAGATTCAGGAATATTATATACTTGTTATGCTAGTAAAACTCATCGTGAATTTGAGGATGCGCTAAATTTAAATAATTTTGAAGTTAAAAATCAGATTATTTGGGTTAAGTTACTTGCTAGTATGGGATGGGGAGATTATCGCTGGAAACATGAACCGATTTTATATTGCCATCAAAAAGGCTTTAGCAGTGATTTTTATGGAGATAGAAAAGAATATACAACGTGGGACGAAGAAAAAACAGATGAACAATTATTAAAATGGGTAAAAAATTTAATTAAAAAAGAAGAAAACGGCAATTCAACCGTATGGCGGTTTGGACGCGATAATGAATATAAACATCCAACACAAAAGCCAGTCCAATTAATCGAAAAAGCATTAATTAACAGTTCGCAAAGAGAAGAAATTGTCGCCGATTTATTCCTCGGTTCAGGCTCAACCTTGATAGCTTGCGAAAAAACTAATCGTGTTTGTTACGGAATGGAGCTGGAACCTCGCTATATTGATATTATCGTTCAACGCTATGTTGATTTCACCAGCAATCACGAAATAATTAAAAACGGAGAGAAGATAACGTGGTAAAATTTGCTTATTCAAGTACTTACTATTTGCAAAAGTATGGAAAAACGAAGAACAGGTAATCCTGCATGGGTAAAAGGTGTTTCTGGAAATCCTGCAGGGAAACCGCCAGGCTCCGTTTCGGTCGTCGCTGAACTAAAAAGAAAAATACAGGAAGTTCCTTTAGGGCAACAGAAAACATATTTACAGTTATTGGTAGATAGGCTATTAAAAAAATCTATCGCGGATGGCGATATAAGCGCGATTAAAGAAATTATAAACCGCATTGATGGATTGCCTAAAGGTTTGTTTGATTTTGGATTAGATAAAGATACCAAAGAGTTTTTGGGATATGTTTGTTTGCCGCCGCTGAAAGACAATAACAGCAAGAAGTAAAATAAAAAATCATAAACTAAAAATATTGCCCCACTTATATGAGTAATCAAACTAATCCTAAAATTTTCTGGCAACCTCATCCTGGACCACAGACTGAGGTTTTAACCAGGACAGAGTTTGAGACCTTGTATGGTGGGTCAAGGTGATTGGCCCCATTGCGAAAGCGGTGGGGCATAAAGGGCGGTGGAAAAACTGATGCGGGTATGGCGTGGTTAATTCGCTGGATTTATCACCCTAAATTTAGGGCGTTAGTTATTCGTCAACACGCTGATGATTTAAAAGATTGGATAGATAGAGCCAGATCAATGTATGCAACTTGCGGAGGCATCGTAGTTGGTAATCCTGCCGAGATTAGATTTCCTTCAGGGGCTAAAATAAGAATTGGGCATTTAAGAGATGCAAATGCCTATACCAAATATCAAGGACACGAATATCATAAAATGATCATTGAAGAATTGACACAGATACCGAGGGAAGAAAATTATCTTAAACTTATATCTAGTTGCCGTTCTGTGATACCTGAACTTAGACCGCAGGTTTTTTGCACTACAAATCCCGGCGGTTTAGGGAATTCCTGGGTAAAAAAAAGATTCGTGGTTAATGAACCATATAAAGTATTTACTGATGAAATTACGCGCAGAACTAGAATATTTATACCAGCAACGATTGAAGATAATCCGACTTTGATGCAAAATGATCCAGCTTATGTAACATTTTTGGAGGGGCTTCCTGAAAATCTTAAAAAAGCGTGGAGATATGGCGATTTTAATGTTTTTATCGGGCAATTTTTTTCTGAATTTTCTGAAAAAATTCATACGGCCGCGCCTTTCGCTATTCCCGATTCTTGGGCTAGAATCAGAAGCATCGATCACGGCAGGACTGCCCCGACGGCTTGTTTATGGGGCGCGATTGATTGCGACGGAGCGATTTGGTGGTATCGCGAATATTATCAGGCAAACGTTGACGCGGACGTGAACGCGCAAAACATTGCGAGATTGAGCGGAGATGAAAAATATAAATTCACACTGCTGGACAGCGCGTGTTTTAGTAAAACAGGATACGGCGAAACTATAGCCGATATTTATAATAAAAATGGAGTTTATGTTATTCCTAGCCCTAAAAATCGCCTAGCTGGCTGGTCGTTATTTCATGAGTATTTAAGAGTGAATGAGTTGACAAAACTGCCTCGTATGTTTTTTTTCAAAAATTGTTATAATGCAATTAGGACTATTCCTTTGATGATACACAGCGAAACCCATCCTGAAGATTTGGAAAGCAGCGGAACAGAAGACCATCTTTGCGATTTGATAAGCTATGCGCTGCAATATTTATCAGAATCAAAATCTCCTAAACCTTTGGACAAAATTGAAATAAAAATTAAAGAAATGCAAAATAGATTTAAAATTTCAGGGTCAAATATTAAACAATTTTACCATTAAATATGATTGACACGGAAGTTTCTCTTGTCCAAATTGACTGCAAACAAACCGTTCAAAGTGAAGGGAAAATAACGAATCGCGTTAAAGGGGGGAGTATTTCCCAAAAAAATATTGTTGAATCCGTAAAAGACGGAGGTAAAATCATAAAAGATATAAATTAATCCTATGCCCGATATTGAACTTCCCAAAGAAGATAAAAAAGTTTTTTCATATAATCCTAAAGGCAATGAGGCGGAACTGCGGGATTTTTTAAAAGAACGCATTGATGAAATAAAAGAACATCGCAAAATTTATTTGGCAGGACAAAGGAACATTGAACAAATATGGCAAGAGGCTGACATTGAATACCAGCCAAGAGAGCTGGAGTTTTCTAAAAAGAAAATGCTTATTTCAGAGGATGATCTTGGTCTGCGGTCTCGTTTAATCAAGATCGGCGAGGATAACTGGCAATCCAACATCGCGTCTCCTGATTTGTATGTAAAAGTAAATACCGCATTATCTATTCTTGCCGACCAAAACCCCGAAGCCGTATTTTATTCAACTGCGAAAAAATATGAAAATAATACGAAATTGGCATACGGTAATTGGAAGCAATCATGGGAGATTTCCGGCGCTAAACAGCAATTGAAAATATTTATAATGAATCTTGCAAAATATGGCACGGCATATTTGCGGGTTTATCCTAGACTGGAAAAATTTAAAAAGAAAATTAGAATTGAATATTATAAAGATGAGCCTGAAAAAGATGTGTATGAAGAAAAAGAGATTATTCGTTTTAACGATTTATGCCGAGAATCTTTGAATCCGTTTGATGTTTGGTTGGGTGAAACAACTAAACCGAATAATCCTGAATCATTAGAAGATTGGTATTTTGAAAAAGAATATACTTGGGATAAATTTCAGCAGGAGTTTGTCGATTTTAAAAATATTAAAAATGTTGCCAAAATCCCTGACATTAAAGAACAGCAGGATGAAGAACAGCAAAGCCAATTGAATAAAATCACAGTTGGATTTTATGAAAATAAATTACTGGATATTTATTGTTTATGGATACCGTCTCAGAATATAGTTTTGTATCATTCTCCTTTGCCAAATGATGAAGGGAAATTATCGTTGGTTATGGGGATTTGGTCGTTAAGGAATGATAAATGTCCGTATGGAATAGGAATATATGAAATCATAAAAAATGACTGCAGATTGTTTGATCAGATGTTAAATATGACGATTGATCAGGTAGTGCTTTCAATTTATAAGATGTTTTTTTATAAAGGCACAGACGTACTGGGTGAAAATGGTCAGCTTATCATATCTCCGGGCAAGGGAGAACAGGTGAGCGATCCGAATGCGATACAATTTTTGAATGTCCCAGCCGCTGGTGCGGAAGCGTGGAATGGATTACAGTTTTTACAGGATAGAAAAGATAATTTCAGCGGAGTTACTCCGCAATTATCGGCAAAGTTTAACGGTAAAACTTTAGGGCAAGATATGCAGGCTAAAGAGGCGGCGCTGGAAAGGATGAAAGCACCTTTGGACTTTATTTGCGATGCTCTGCAGGAGGAAGCGTATATCACGTTAAGTTGGCAAAAGCAATTACTTTCCACCGCTGAAATAATTCAGTATGAAGATCAGGAAACTTTATTAAAAGCTTTGCAAGAATTTGAATTGTCTAATGATGAAATACAAAGATATTTACAAGAAATGAATCCGAATTTGTTTAAACAAGATGTGGAGGGGAAAAAATATGTTTCAATTTATCCCGAAATGATTTATAATTTAGATAAAGATAAAAATGGAGAGTTGGTTGAAAGCAAAGAAAAAAGATTTTATCGTTTCGGTTTGGATTTACCCATTGGTTCATTGCAATGGAAAGGTATAATTCGCATAAAACCTCAATCAATACTAGCTCCGAGCAAAGAAATACAAAAAAGAATGAAATTGGAATTATATAATTTAATATATCCTGCCATACTTCAAATAGTTCAAATGCCGCAATTTATTTCAATTCTTTTAAAACCTATTAAACAGATATTAAAAGCATACGAGGAAAATGATAAAGATTGGATAGACGAAGAAGAATTACAGGCAGTAATGCAACAACAACAACAAATGATGATGGCGCAACAACAGGCAATGATGCAACAAGCGCCGCCAGCGCAACCCGCTACAGGTCAACAACCTCAACCAGAGGAAGAATTATTTGTAGATAAAAAAATAGTTAATGTTCAATAAGATGCTAAACCAGATAGATAAACATAAAATTAAACTTCTTTGGAACGGCGACCAGTTCAGAGCAATAAATAATCTATGTGAGGAGTTAATCGTTAGATGGAATTTAGAGTCTCCTTACGGGCAAACGGAATTTGAATATTTAAAATATTGTGTTGAGAAAGAAGGCAAAAAACAAGGTTTATCAATATTATTAAAAGAGATAGAAAAAATAGCGCAAGAAATAAAAATATGATAAAAAAATTGTTAGGTCAAAGAGTTCTCGTTAAAAGAGATTATCTTAATGAAAAGAGCTCTTTGGTTATTTCTAAAGATGATGATTTGGAATTAAATACCGGCCAGATAATTTACATCGGAGATGATATTGCTGATATAAAAATGGGAGACAGAATATTGTTTGAAGAATTGGCAGGACAATCTGTGGATTTAAATAATGAAAGATATTTGGTTTTAAATTATGAAAACGTGATTGCCATATTATAAATTTGGTATGCTTAATGAACACAGAATTTTAAATATTCCTTGCATTAATGGCGGCAAAGTAGAGGTTGAAGTTAATTATTCCGCTAATGAAAAAATAAAAAATTGCCAAATTTTGAAATTAACGTATAATAAAATTAAGATGGAAATTAAAAGAGATGATTTGATTGCTTTACTGTTATTAATCGGATCGGAAAGCGATCAGAAAAATCTGCTTCCGATAAAATTTAATAAAGTTAGAAATTTAGAAAGAATGCTTACTTTCGAGTGGGCGGCAAGCCGCGATTATAAGCAGGGAGAAAAAATAACAGTAAAGGCGCCGTGGATAGATATGAGTACAGATGCGGAAGAAATATTAAGCGGGAGTATTCCTAAAAAGAAATCTTTGGTAAAATTTTTTATAAAATAAGTTTGTTATTATGGGTTGGACTAAAGGCGTTAAAAGAGGGAAGAGAAATAAGTTAGAGGCAGCGGTAAATATCAAAAATTTGTCAGAAGAAGAACAAAAACAGATAGTTGAAGACGTAGAAGAAATAACTAAAAAACAAGAACCATTGGACAAGATAATGGAAATGATGTCAAACGTAATTGAGGAAATGAAAAGATTGTCGGATCGCATGGCTAAATTGGAAAATAGCAAGCAGATTATTTCTGTAAATATTCCTTCTCAACAGCAAAGTCCGCAAGAATTTGTTGATCAGAATAAACAAGCATTGGATAGATTAGTTCCGCAGGAATGGGAAAAAACGAAAAATGACATACTTGGAGAAAATTTTGAAATGACTATACATCCTGTGGCTAATGGCGATTTTATGATGACAATTGTTGTTCCTAATCAATATGATTGCCGGCAGGGAGAAGATAAAAAAATGTCCAAAGCGGATGTACGAACGGGATTAATTACTAGAGTTTCCCCAATCCGAGATATCCAATACTGGTGCGAGAAAATAAAAAGCAATATTAACAAATATTATAATAATTTTTTAAGACAATAAATAATAATATGAAAATGGTTAATTTTAACGTTTTGCATAGGCTGCTGATTCAGATGATGCTTGATAAAGACGGGAAGTCCGGCAATCATTCATTGTCTGAATTGAATCAGATATTTAAAATATTGGATAAAATGAATTTTAAAGAAGATGAAATCAAAGAATTAAATATCAAAAATGAAAATGGAAGCATAAAATGGGATAATGAAAAAGATACAAAGAAAGATATTGAATTGGGAGATAAACAAATTGAAATTTTAATGGATGTATTTAGCCGTAAAGATAAAATGAAAGAGTTTGATTTGCAGAATTTTATCGGGTATCGGGAAATAGCGGAACAAGTCGGATATAAATTGGAGTAAAACATAAAAAGTTATTTTTAAGACAGTCGGGAATTAAGACAGTTGTATTAACTTTCTTAAAATATGAAATCCCGACTTTTGTATTTTAGGAAAGTTAAAAGAGCTGTCTTAATGACAGTTTTTATTTATAATCGGCAACTTCAAGCCGTTAAATGGAAGTAAAAAATTATGGCGGTATTAGATATGCGCTCGCAGTTTTCAGAAGAAAACGAAAAGCAAGCAGAGGAAAAAGAGGAAGTAAAAGAAGAAATAGGGGTTGTTCCTGAAGAGAAAAAGGAACAAGAACCCCTGCCTGATTCTTCCCAAGGCGAAGATAAACCTGCCCCTAAAGAAGAAATGGAAAAACCAGAAGATGAACAATTACAGATAAAAGTTAATGCGTTAAAACAGCAGGAAGAAATTCTACGCAAACAGATTGTTGAATTGAGAAGTGAACGGCGGAAAGAGAGGTATGGAGAATCAGAAAAACCGTTTATTATCCCCAAAGAACAGAAAAAACAAGACGATGATTTAGAAGATGTTGCTGATAGTGATGTATCGATGATAGAAAAAGTTTTAAAATCCAAAGGTTATATTCGCAGAGAAGAAGTTGAGCAATTATCGTATAAAGAAAATCTAGAAAAAGCTAAAGACGAATGGCTAGAAGAGCATAAAGAATATTTACCAGAGAATGATATTGATGACCAAAATTGGAATGGATTAAACAGGATACTTGAGCTATATTTCAAGGCTCCCAAGAATCCATTTGAAATTAAAAAAGTGATGAGTTTGGCGCATAAAATGATAAAAGGCGATATTATTCCTATTGTTAATAAGGCGCAAATTGATTCATCTAAAGAAAAAATAAATATTTCTTCTAAAGGTGGAAGTGGAAGCGGACCAGCTCCGTCTCCCAAATCCGCTAACACTAAAAAAATAGATACTAGTTATTTAAAAGGATTTACCGAAGAAGAGTTAAAAGAATTTAATAACTAAATGGGAGACGATTTAATTCACTAAAAATCGTCTAATATGGCAATGAGATTAGTTGGCGGATTCCCTGATAATTTTACGGTGGAAGGAACAGTTACTGCAGGCGTGGCTATAGCGGCTGGTGATATATTAGCTATCAATGGTAATGTAGTTGAAAGAGCGACCTCGTCCAGTACAATTCATACAATAGTGGGCGTGGCGGCTGAATTGATAGGTACTGCGGCAACTAAGATTAAAATGATTCCTTTCGTGCAAGGTCAGATTTGGGAAGTAGACGCGGCCAGTAATAGTGCAACGACTCAAAGGTATGAATCTATGGTATTGACTGATCACGACACCATTTTTATTAGTGGTGTATAAATTCTCTCTGATTGACTTGGAAATCCTAAACTGAAGGATGACAAGGGCGAAGAAGTACATAATAAACGAAGAGTTAAAACTTCACGCTGAACGACTAAGCGAGAGAACTCCGAAAGGAGATGCGATAGTCTGGACTTGGCTATAATCAGTAATAAAATAAGGCCAAGAGATGGGTCCGAAGAGACCTGTCCATTCATTAAATGAAAAACGAAGTTATTGAAGTGAATAGGATAATGAATAGTAACAAAAAGTAATAATACCGATTCCGATGTAACTGGTCCGACAGGGGTATTCTTCTGTTTGGATGTAGTTGGCGCGGCGGCAGATAAAAAATTATTAGGAGAATTCACTCGTTTGCAATCCACATCAACTTAAAATACAGATTAAGTTTTTGTGGCAGATTAACTGTTTATTAGCGTTTAATATTTACGCTTAAAATAAAATATACTTTAATAATTAAATATAAAAATGTGGCAGCTCCATTGACTTTAGGTCAAGCTGCTGATCTCGTAGATGTAAGTATTCAGAAAATATGGCCTAAACTTACAGTTGAACTGGAAGAATACTGGAGAAAATTCTATAACGTAACAACTGGAGTTGAGGATTATTACATGAAGGATTAACTACAGTCCTTCTAAAATCTTCTCTAATTAATGGGGAAAGCCTGGCAACAGGCAACCCTCTACAAGAAAAAGTGTTTTTTCAGTAGCAACGACTGAACGAGAAGACACCTTAAAAAGGTGATGCGACAGTCTGAACACGGAAAATAATTTAAGACAATGAAATCCGTGAATGTGGCAGAAATGTCCACATCCTCTTAAAAAAGAGAGTAACAAATTTGTCTAGTTTATCAGGTCTCGGATCAGCTTCAAGAGTAGTAGAATCGGCCGTGATCGTGGCCGAGGCGCCTGTGCAAGGCTTAATTTAAAAATCAAGGTCTTGTAAAATTTCCTCTAATTAAGGCGAAACCCCTAACAAAAGGGCAACGCACTGCAAGGGTAATGCCAGCAGTAGAGACTAAACGAGGAAACCGTATTTGCCATAGTGCGGAAGCAATAGTCCGATCTCCGGCTATAAATAAAATCGGAGAGCCAAACAGAAATGATTTGGCTTGTTCATTACAATAACAATTTTGTTGATAAAACCTATACGCAGGTGCTTTTTAGCAAGATACTCTCGTTTTCTTGGTATATGTAATTGACAAATCTGCATATAAATGTCAGTAATGGCATTCAGCAAAACATCATAAACTGCAGGGAAATCCGTGGATATTAATCTACTAATATTGTAAAATATAGTAATAATGATTAATTGCGGACAATCTGCAACGAAACCAATTTTATGCCCAGCGGGATATATCAACACAAAAAAGGATATAAAAGACCACCACGTTCCGAAGAATGGAAAAAGAAATTATCATT
>ERZ1292629.522-Hain-H43-01um-R1-522-length-42183-cov-15_pt1 | contig 42183 bp, 53 predicted proteins | sample MGYA00564399_ERZ1292629 | MGnify/ENA primary metagenome ERZ1292629 (study PRJEB36523, sample SAMEA6512636) | groundwater metagenome | collected 2019-01-08 | study: AquaDiva: Metagenomics assemblies of 32 groundwater samples
CCGCACCTCCGGCCGCACCTCCGGCCGCACCTCCGGCCGCACCTCCGGCCGCACCCACCGGAATACCGACCGCAATTTCTGGAACCAATCCTCTTCTGTCGGCTAATGACAATTATATCAATGCCGTTTATCAGTATGCCAAGAAAACCAGTGCTCCAGCGGCCGTACTGAGACAGTGGCGGGGTAAAAAAGTATACGAAGTGACTTCTGGCATCTGGGGTTCGGGCACTGGGTCGTGGGCCACGCTTCACGAATACTGGAAACAGATTTACGGTAATCAGGGTTATCAATGATATGCCAATCGCGCCAATAGTCCCGGAAACAAGAATCCCCCAGCCGGTTGAATTGCCAACCGAACTCGGACAGTTGTCCCAATCTGGTTTTCAAATGCGCCAGGATATGGTTAGGTCTAAGTCGGTCGCCAGAGAAAACGAGTTTAATAAACTCCAGTCAGACTGGAAAAACAAGAAACTTAAAGATTCCGAGTTAATCTCTCGACTGGGTGACTTGGCCCGCACCTCGGATTCCCCGGTTGAAGCCGCCAAGTGGAATATGCGCGTTACGGCGGCTAAGGGGAGCATCTTCCAAAACAAGATTCAGTCCGAAGCCAATAAGTTGGACGCCTTGTCTTATTCCGAGACGGCTAATCCGATGGATGTTTACAATCGGTACTCCACTCTGGCCAAGGTAGCTGCGGAGCAAGGATACCTCGACCTTTCTTCCGCCATCTTAGTTAATGCGGCCCAGGCGTTGAATCGAATGAAGGCCTCAGCCAGAAGTCGGGTCGCAGAGGGACGAGCGGCGGCCAGAGATGCGGCTGATGCTAAGATACAAGCCGATTTTATGAAGTTTAATAACGATTCCATTCTTGACCCTGGTGCGCCCGCGATTCAATCCGGCGCGAGACTGACTCCACAGGGCTGGATTATTCCGTCCGAATCGGCGGAGGGTAAATTTATCACCGTTCCCTTTCAAGAGGGGCCTATGTCTAAAGAGCGAAAATAATGTCTTTCTACGCTGACCTTATCCAGGCCAAAAACGCCCTTGATAGTAATGATATTTCCTATCAGGATTTTCTGCATTACACTGACCCGTCTAATCCACAGGGGATTTACGCTCCGGCTATTGCCGGGCTTCAGAGCATTATGAACTTAAAGGAGTTCGACGATGCTTCAAAAGAAACGCAAAAAGCGGTGCGCGACCAGATGAACCTTCTGCTTGGTTACACCGATATTCAATCTGCTTCAGTGGATGTGGCACAGTTCCGTCAACTTTTTGAAGGACTTGGGTTAGAACCGAAAGCAATGCGGCAAGACCGACTCCAACTTAAGACTAACCCACAGGCTATCCCAGTGCTTGATTTTTCCGATGATGGATTACCGAACTGGAGTGTTCGTTCTTCATTGGAATTGACCCCTGACGCAATCAAGTCGAATAATCTTTTTCGTACTACGATTTATAATGATGACGGTATACCGCAACAGATTATAGTGGCCGGGTTTCAGGCTAATAAGGACGACCCTAATGCCACTGCTCCGGTGTATAAGGCGGCCATTCCCGGAATCGGGGTGGTGCGAATGGAAAAAGCCACGGACGGAACGCCGACTATTTTTAACGAATCAACCGGGCGTAACGAAAGTATTGCCTCAAAGACAAATCAGTATACTCAGCAAATCGAGTATTCAATGACAGCTTCAATGAATCCGGTGGCGTATAATGATGCTCAAACCAAGATTGGTCAGTACAAGAAAATCTACGCTGACTTGCTTGGTGGAGCTACACCATCGAATGAATGGTTGTACAAGAAAGTTCGTACCCAGGCTACTCCTGATTCGGTGACGCAGGAGATTCTCTCTTCAGATACCTATTTACAGCGTCAGGCGTTGCTTGTGAATCGTGAACCGGCTCAACCGCAGGGACAGTTAATGTCTCCGGTTGTTGCTCCGACCGGTGTGCCGCAACCTCCGCCTGGCCCAATGAGCAGAGAACAGCCGATTGGACGAGGCGGGCCGGGAAGCGTGCCTAATGCTTCGCGGATTATGCCCGGCCCGGCTATGCCCGGCCCAACCGGTATTCCATCACTTTCAACCGTGCGGGGGTTCTTCCGTCAGATGAGGCCATAATGATATGGTCTTTGAACTTGACAAAGTAGCCGGAAGCGCTGACCGGGTATGGGGCTTACAACAAAATCAACCTGACCCAACTACGCCTGTTCCCGGCGCTCCGCAAATTACCCAGGACGCCCCGATTGATTGGAGTAAAAAACCGTTTTTAGAAAGAGCCGTTCACGACCTGGGAACTACGGCGAAGTTTATCGGCGGCACGGTTAAAGAGATTTTTAAGCCAAAGAATTTGTTCTGGGAACTTCCCAAGAGCATTGTTTCCGATTTATGGACAAGCACGGTTAAGCAAACGGCATGGGCGTTGACGAAAGGACAACAGGGAGAAAGTGTTATTCAATCTCCACTGGGAAAATCGTGGCTCGGTCAACAGGATTCTATTGCTCTGACTTGGGCTAATTTGCGTAATCCCGGCGCTAGTCAGCAACAGCTTCGCACAATGACTGACCAGATTAAAAAGGAAAATCCGTTCTTGACCTATGCACCCGGCCCAATCAATTCCATTTTGAACGTAATGATTGGTGAGGGATTTATTCAAAGGGGGCTAATTATTGGAGCAACGAAGTTTGCTCCTGAAGCGTTAAAGGGAATAACTCCCGAATTGCAACAAGCCGCCTTTGCCGCTCGTAAGTTCGCCACGGTTGAAGATTTCACTAAGGCGGTTCAAGAAGGAAAAGCGACCGTTCCTGAAGGATTAAAGGCGACTGATTTTTACAAACAATCCACGGAAGCCAAAACCTTAAAGGGGGTGATGGCCGCGGTTGAACCGACCAATGTTATTCGTGGCCCGCTTGGGACGGCCAATAAACTGTTGATGAAGAATGAGTTGTATGCCGCAGCCGCTGAATCTTTAGCTGATAAAGTTGCAGCGGTGAACTTTATAAAGCTCGGTCAAAAGGCCTTAGCTAATAAAAAATCCGTTTTTAATTATCAATTAAATCGAATGTTTAAGGCGGTGCAAAAAGAGGACGGCATTAAACCTGAAGATTTTACCGGGTTAATTGAGGGCACAACCAAACAGGCGTTTATTCGCGCAACGGGAAAAGCGGAAATTTCTCTTGCCCCCGAAGCTAAACAGACTCTTGAATATCTTCGGGACTTTTTCAAAGGTCGAATTTCAACGCTCCAAGAAAACGGTATCAAAGTTACTGAGAACGCTTGGGACAGAGTTATTGCTCCAATGAAAAAGAGTGAGATTGTGGCCAGGTTTCCCGAAACAGTCAAGATGTCTCTCGATGATGCGGTGAAATTTGCCACGGAGAATGGAATGAGCGCCGACGATATTAACGTTGGAGTGAATGCGATGATTAAAAAAATGAAAGAAGACCCGGTGTATTTTAATCATATCTTTGAAAACCAACTTCATTGGGGTGATGGATTTATTCCATCAGCTTTGCGTAAAACTAAGGGTGGTTATCGTAAGCAATACTCTGGTGTGGAGGGTTATATGAAAGACCCCAAAGTGGTGGCACAGCATTACTTCGCCACGACTGAGCGGGATATTATGACCAAAAACATGGTGGATGATGTGTTAGCCGGAAAAGTTCCGTTTGAAACGTATCAACCGGCAAAAGGTAAAACGATACTTGAACAAATGGCAAATGTTCCGGAACGTCTTCAAGATGATTTCGTGTTATGGAAACCGGATAGAGTTCGGTTCTATTCCGGGGAGGCTGGGGACGTTACCTACGTCGGCGTGACGAAAAAAGTTCCTGGCGTGTATGTCCGCAAGAACGTGGCTAGGCAACTTAACAACACTTTCGATTCTTTCGGCATGGCGGAAGGAATTGCCCGAAAGTTTTTTGACCCGCTGATTGACACCTGGCGGTTTTCGGTGCTGGCTCTTTCTCCCCGTTGGTATATTAACAACACCATCGGTAACTTTACGCTTAACTCCCTGGCTGGGGTGACTCCGCTTGATTATCTTCGTTTTACCGGACAAAAGGTCAGTGACTATGCCGCTCTTGAAATTAAACTTCAGGTTGAAAAAGGTTTTGTCGGAGCGGAAAAACTGGCGATGAGAACGGGAAGAGTCGGAAGAGTCTTGGAAAAGGGCGGCGGATTCTTCTATGGAATTAACGAAAAGATTGAAAACTATTTTCGTGGAATTCTTTATAAAAAGAAAGCCTATGAGTATGCTAATAACATTTACCGTTATGGCGATAACGCAACCTACGGTCGAGTAGCTGATTTCACGAAGAAACAAGATTTTGAAAGCATGCTTAAAGGAATGGCCGGTCGGGAAGACAACGTGGCTGGCATTGCTCTGGCCAGTCCCAAGGTTCAGGCAAAAGCCCTTGATGATGTTAATAAATTTCTTTTTGATTACGGGGCGCTGTCTCGAAATGAACGGGCAATAATGCGCCGGGCCGTTCCGTTCTATTCCTGGTACAAGAACATTTTTCGTTTAACCGCTCAAACTGCTTACGAAGCGCCGCATAAATTGGCGCTGATGTACCGGATGTATCAAACCCTTGGGCCAATCAGTGACCCCGATTTACCGGAATGGGTGCGGAATCGAGTTCCTATTCCCCTGACTTTCAAAGACCCTGTGAGCGGAAAAAATCTTCCTCTTTTTGCGACTGTTCGGTCAGCTATTCCATTTTCTGACGTTCTTCGGATTGCTGACATATCTCATCCTGATAATCTTATTTCTTCTCTAAACCCCGTTTTCAAAGTTGCGGCTGAAAGGATTGTGAGGCAAAAGCTATATCAGGGTAAGCCGTTCAGTTCACCGTTTTACGACCCTTACACGGGTATCTCGGCTATTCCGAAAATTGACCGAAAGACTGGAGTGAAGACCATGACATATGTAGAGGGGCCGCCTCTTCCGAGTCTGCTTAAACACATTACTGACCAGTATCCGTCATTTGTGTTTTTAACTGACACCATTGATTACGCAAAGTTTGGAATGAATATGTCTCGGTATGATACTGGTGAACCGATAGTTGACCCATCTGGTCAGGCTAAATATCCGAATTCTTACGCTATAACATTGTTAAAACAATGGGGTTTGAACCTGCTTCCTTTTGACGCTGTTAAGTATATTCAAGACCAAAAAAGTAAGGAGAAGTCTTCTGAGGCGTTCTCTGAAAAGAAGTTGCGGGGAATACAACAATTTGAGTTGAATCAGGAGAATAGTAAGAAAATAAATGACATTATTCAGGAACAATCTATTTACCAGCCCCTTTTTGGAGATTAGTATTTTACGACGCTTGACATTAAGTTATCCACACCCCATACTGCATTTATCACTCATTAAGACACGAACCGTATGGCCAACTCACAGTGCCAGTTACGACTGTCCGAAAGGAAATAGAATATGGCTGACCCAGTGATTCCCCAGGTTAATCCTGACGGGACGCCAGTGACCCCGCCGGTCACGCCGCCCCCGGTTCCTCCGGTGGCGACGCCAAACCCAGACGAAGGTGGAGTTTACAGCAGGATGCAGCGCACAATTGCTGCGTTGGAGAAAGAGAAAAAGTCACTTATCCGTGACCTTGAAAAAACTCAGGATGAACTCGGTTCAATAGAGAATCTCGACGAAAAAAAGCGAGAACTCGATGACTTGAACCGGCAAAAGTTTGAAGCGGAAGCGCAAGTCGCCCGCGTCAGACTGGTCTCCCAGGAGTTTCCGCAACTTCGCGGAAAAGAGGAATTTATTCCTCTCGGTACGCTTGAAGAAATGCGGGCTAAAGCTCAGCGGATGGTTCAAGAGTTTAATCTCTCCGCGCCTGCCGACTCGCTCCAGTCACCGGCAACAAACACCTTCGCTGCCACCGTCGACCGATTCGCCTCGCTTTCTCCACAAGAGTTGAAAACGGAGTTGGCAAAACTCCCGACCGATGTGAAAAAGAAAATGATTGACGAATTCAAGGCTCGCGGAATCTTGTAAAGGTGATTAGAGCTTAGTAGATAATAAAACAATTGAATGGCTGATGCACTAACAAACACTAGTACTGTTGCCAACGCTTTACAGGCGGAATATTGGCAAAGTCAGTTTTTGTCCGTGCTCGAAGCTAATTTGCTCTTCAGCAAGTTTGGTATCCAGGGACAGCTTCCGATGGGAGTCGGTAAATCTGTGTTCTGGAAGCGATTTGAAAAGATTGGCGTATCCCCAACCGAGACTGTTGCCGCTTCTGGCGGTAAAGACCCGGATGCGGTCGCCGTGTCTGTCAATGTCGTGTCTGCCATCTTGCGGGAGTTCAAGCAGTGGGTTCGTGTAGACCGGATTTGGAAAGACGTGTCTTTCCCCGGCACGACCGACGAGCTTGTACAGCGATTGGCTTATGACGGTGCTCTTCTTGCGGATACGACGTATCGTGACTCAATCTTCACGGCAGGCGGTTCTGCCCAGATTGGTGGCACGGCTATTGCCCGTACCTCAATGAAGCGTAACGGTTCATTCTCAATGGATGTAGCTGAGTTGCGAGAAGCGAAAAAGCGATTGAATAAAGCGAATGTCCCGACAATGGCTAACGGCCTTTATGTCGGTATCTTGAACCCTGATGCGGAATTCGACCTTCAGGGCGATAGTTCTTGGACAGCGATTGTTTACCCGACGACTGAAGGCATTAACCGTGCTTTCCAGGGTAAGACTGGCGCTATCTTCGGTACAGAGTTTTATTTGACCACCCAGGCGAAGAACATCACTGACGGTGCTTCGGCCGGTGCTTCCGCGAACGTGGCTCAAACCTATATCTTCGGTGATGAATATTATGGGACGGTAACGCCTCGTAATGTTGAGCTTATCATTAAAGACCCGTTCCCAGGGTCGCCGCTGAACAGTTATTCCAGCTATGGATATAACCTTTGGACGGTTGGTAAGCAACTGAAGTCCACGAGAATGGTTCGTATCGAGACGGTCAACTCTGCAGACTAGTTTAACTGAATAAGATTCGGGGTTCACTGGTTTCTCCTGTCAACAGAAAAGCCAGTATAAAGAATTATGCACCCTTTAGACTTAGAAAAGTTTCTTCAATCTCTTAATCCAAGATTTAGAGTGGTTAAGTATTTTGATACAAAAGGAAGAAACAATGGATTGTATATTGGTAATAAATTCTTATTGACCATTCCGGCTGGGTATACCTATCTAACCAAACGTTCCCAAAACACCACCAGGCTAGGGGTATTACTGCCAGGACTTATCAACATATTTGACAATCTTTGGAGAAGGGGGTATCTTCCTTATAGAGATAGATGGTTGTTCTTACATTATGGAAAATAAGCCATTGATTTCGGTGGTAATAACCACCTTTAATCGTGCTGACCGCCTAAAGAGGGCTATTGAGTCTGTTTTAGACCAGTCTTTTGAAGACTGGGAGCTTATTATTGTGGAAGATTGTTCTACCGATAAGACTAAACAGGTTGTGGATAAGTTTCAAAAGAAAGACCCTCGGATTAAATGTATTCACCGAACCGAGAACTGGGGAAATCACACTAAACCAAAAAATGAAGGTTCTCTGGCGGCGCAGGCGGCTTTAGTTGCTTATCTTGATGATGATAATGTTTATCTAAAAGACCATCTCCAAATTCTCTATCACGCTATTAAAGACCGTTCTGACCTTGGCATGGTCTATGGAGACCGGCGAATTATTGATGAGAACAAGAAGATAAAACCACAGACGGGCATTGCCCTTGATTGGCACCCTGGCGCTCTTCAGGTTCGCAACTATATTGATACCGGGGACGTGCTCATTCGTAAAAGTGTTTTAGAAGAACTTGGAGGATGGGACGAGGAGTTAAAGAAATTCGCCGATTGGAATTTGTGGGTTCGTTTCGCTAAAGCCGGATACCAGGCTGAACGTATTCCGATTGTCATTTCGGAATATCATATGCACATTGGTATGGCTCAACTTCGTCATCGTTCAATGGTTTCGCCTGACGGTCAGGTGCTTCCGACTTTCTCGCCAGACGGATGCAAGGTTTATCCCGACAAGACAAGTTATCCACCTCGTAAAAAACTTCGGGTGGCGGTATTGACTATCTCTTGGCATCGTCTTGATTTCTTAAAAGAAACGATGGCTTCAATGCGGGAAACTGCTGGATATGTGTTTGAACATTACCTTGTTCTCAATGAAGCAACACCAGAAGAAATAGAATGGTCGAATGAAGTATACATATCTCTATTAAATGGTTCTTCTAAGGTTTTATCGTTTGAAGATAATCGGGGTTGTCCAGTCGCATATAATGCGGGATTAAACGAAATAGCTAAAAATGGAAAAGTTAGTGATAATTATGATATTATCGTTCTTACTGACAACGATGTGAAGTTTAAGTCGCAAAATTGGTTAGCCGATATTGTTGACCTTTTTGAACGCACCACCAAACTCGTTGTGTCTCCTTATGTTGAGGGGTTGCGGGACAATCCGGGCGGTGCTCCGCGCCAGGGACTTGAAGAAGCGGGAATCCCTAAACAAGGGTTCATTGCCAAACATCGTCTTGGTTTTGTTCGGCATATGGGAAATATAGTTCAGGCGTTTCCGGCCAAGTTCTTTGATAATTGGAGATTTCAAGAGGAAACTTTCAAGCATGGCACGCAATCGTTCCAAGTGGCCGGAGCCTCGTATTCAAGGGGATTTGTGCTGGCGTACTTAGAGGATGTTTATGTTGAACATTATCTGACTACCGTGGGTCAAGAAAAACTTATTCCTGATTATTTTCAAAATCTTATTAAGGCTAAACAGGAAAAGTATGCCCAAGACGAAAAAGTTCAAGAAGTTACTTAAGGCGACAATCAAGCAATATGGAAAAAAGAAAGGAACAAGTGTTGCCTACGCTACTGCCAGGAAACGTGGTTGGAAAGCCTAGAATTTCAATTATTGTCAGTACCTATAATCAACTCTCCTACGTCAAATATAACCTGAAGGCATATAGGTGGGTGTATGATAATCAGTTCCAAGATTTTGAGATAATCTTCGCTGATGATGGTTCTAAAGACGGAACCGACAAATACATTGAGGAAATAACGACCAGACAAATATTTCCCTTTCCCGTTCAATGTGTGTGGCATGAAGACCGGGGATTCCGCCGAGCGCTCATTCAAAATAAAGCCATCGAAGAAGCGCGGGGACAATATGTTCTTATTATGGATGTTGACACATTCCCCGGTGAAATGACATTTCCTCCGCTTCTGGAAAAAATATCCCGTCCGTTTGTTGAACTGAAAGAGGCTTACATGGGGATTAGATGGAAGGTGAACTGGGAGAAACTAAAAGATAAACCTTATTCCCTAGAGAACATTCATCGTTCCATCATAAAAGCTAAAGATTTTCGGGGATGGATTAGAAATATCCCTCCCGCTCCATATTATACGTTTTCTGGGGTCAATGTACTTTTTAACCGGATAAGATTTATCGCAATGGGCGGCAATCCGCAGTCGTTTAACGGGTTTGGTTATGAAGACTATTATATTGCCCTGAAATGGCTTGGCGAGGGAGGAACAATAACTGCCCTTAACGATTCTATCTGTTTCCATGTAGACCACTCTAACACTGAAGGGGGACTGGATAATTATTTGAAACTCCGAGAACTTGAGGGAAGGTTGTTGCGTCGCGTTAAACAAATGTTTCCTGATTATAATGACGCTCCATATCCTGACCGTAGAGAGACCAGACCAGCATAGAAGTGAAACAAGAAGCGTAAGCGTAAAGGAGGCGTTATGAACGCCGTGGTGGTGGCCTCTAATCGGCCAGAATATCTGGAGTTGTTCCTTGAAAAATGGAGTACGGAATTACGCAAGGTGAAGGTCTACGTGATATTGGACTTGCCGGAAAAGCGCGACTTCAATTTTCACGGACTCGACGTAAGCCTGTTTTGCTGGGCCGATATCGACGCCGACTTGGGCGAAGTGTCGTGGGTCATCCCGCGTTATACTTCGGGTATAAAATCCTATGGGATTTTGAAAGCCTGGCAGAATGGAGCGGGTATGATTGCCTGTCTTGATGATGACTGTTTTCCTGATACGCCGCGTTATATCGAGCGGCATTGGGAGAACTTGAAACGCAATGTTCATCCTGACTGGCATTCAACGCTTGACGTGCCGCCTAACCGGTATCCCAGGGGGTTCCCGTATGAGATTCGCGGCAAGTTCCGTACCGTGGGAATCTCGCATGGTTTGTGGAGCAATATTCCCGACTACGACGCGGTAACGGCCTCACGGTACGGAAAGGACAGAACAGCGCTTTACGACCCTCCCAGGGTTGAAGTGGTGCCTGTGGATAACTTTTTCCCTATGTGCGGCATGAATGTCGCCTTTAGAAGGGAAATTGCTCCGGTCATGTATTTCGGTCTTCAGGGAAAAGAGTATCCCTATGACCGATTCGATGACATCTGGTGCGGCCTTTTTGCCAAGAAGATACTTGACCACCTTGGCTATTCAGTCACGAACGGTGGGCCGTATATCAGGCATGAACGGGCTTCGGAGGTGTCCAAGAACCTCGTCAAAGAACAGCCGGGTATGGCGGTTAATGAACGGTTGTGGAAAGCGGTTAAAACTCTGAAACTGCGACAAGCCACGCCGGGGGCTTGTCTGGTGGAATGTGCTGATGCTCTGCCCTCCGGCGAATACTGGCGGAAACTCCGTCAGGCGATGCGGATTTGGGTCTCGCTCTTTGATAACGAGGATTAAAAGGGGGTGGTTAATATGCCGCGTTGTAGGGTCGTGATGGTCACGCTCCCTAGTCCGTGGCTTATCTCCGACCGAGATATGCCGAACCTGGGAGCGCTCTACATCGCTTCCTATCTGCGGGAGAATGGCGTTGACGTGAAGGTGGCTGACTTGTGCGGCGTTCCGCAAGAACATTGGCAGATACCGGATGGAGATGTTTACGGAATCTCCTTGACCACGCCGCAGTTTCATCTGGCCCAGGAAATAGCCGCCAAGTTACGTCGGCGTCAGCCGAACTGTCTCGTGGTAAGCGGCGGGTATCATCCTACCGCGCTTCCCAATGAGATGTTGGAGAAGACGGAGACGAACATTGCGGTAGTGGGGGACGGCGAGAAGACCATGCTCCGCATCGCCCAAGGGTTTCATCCGTATGACGGCGGAAGCAAGGAAGTTCTGCACGGTGAGCGCATTGAGGACGTGGATGAATTGCCGTTTCCCGCCAGAGACCTCATCGACATTTACTCGTATCAGCAGATGGGAACGAATGCCGTGGTCGGGACTGGATACTTGGAGGAGTATCTGATTACCTCTCGCGGGTGTCCGTTCCGGTGCGGGTATTGCGCTCAGATGTCAATGTCGAAGTTTCGGGTGCGAAACCGGAGCTTGGGAAACATCCGGGCGGAGATGGAAGAACTGTTGCGACAGTATAAGCCTGACCGCTTCTACATGTTCGACGACATCTTCGTGGTAGACCGCAAGCGCACCTATGAGTTTGACCGGGTAATGCGAGAGATGCGGTTGGAGTGGAACTTTGACTGGCATTGTCTCTCGCGCACCGACATCGTGTGTAAGGCCGGGCCGGAACTGCTCGTTGACATGGCCGCCTCAGGGTGTAAGCAAATCACCTATGGGGTGGAACATGCTTCGGACGTTATCCTGAAGCGAAACCACAAGGATGCAACGTGCGAGCAGAATCGCACGGCTATTCAGTGGACTGTGGACGCCGGTATCCGGGTGCGGGCGCAGATGATTGTCGGGCTTCCCGGTGAAACCAGAGAAACGGTCGAAGAAACCGCCGACTTCATTCGCAACAGTCCTGCCGATTCGTGGGGAGTTCACATCTTCGTCCCCCTCCCAGGTTCGCCAATCTGGGATAATCCCGCAGCCTTCGGCTTCGCTTTCCGGCGGGATGAAACGTATAAGTACTATCAGACCATCGGAAAGCCCGGTGAGTGGGCGGCTCATAACCTGCATGTCAACGCTGAGGAAATCCGCGAGTGGGCGGAGTATCTCAGGGATGTTGCGGGAAAGCGTAATGTACACCAGTTCGACGTTCGGAATAAATCCAAGCCAAAAGAGGAATATCCTCCGCGGTTCGGAGCTGTACCGTCTGAATAGATTCGCATGGGAGAAGACCACTTCTCTTCTCCCAAACTTTTATCTCATATGTCATATGCCAAGGTATCCAAGAAAATATACGTTTGCGTGTATTAAATGCGGGCTTAGTATCACTGATAACATTCCTTCGGCCGGAACGTGCAAATGCGGGCAACCGTACAAGGTTCTCAAAAGATATGTTCCATCATTAAAGTTTCCCCCAAAAAGGATTCACGACCATGCCTAGCGATTTACGAATAAGAGTGCGAGAGCAAATGCAGATATATCAGGGGATACTTTCTTCGTGGATAAATGATAAACGAAAAATACTTGACGTGGGAATTGCCGGAGACAAGGAATTTCCAAGTGAGAACTACAAATATTTTCCCTCTAAAAACTTTAAGACCGCGGACATTGACCCGCAGTGGAGACCGGATTATGTCCAAGACATCTGTAAAACGGATTTTCCCGATAACCACTGGGACATGGTTATTCTCTCTCAGACGCTTGAACATATCTTCGATTTTAGGAAAGCCATTGCTGAAATATACCGTATCGTCAAACCGGGAGGGTACGCCATCATTGATTCTCCTTTCATGTACATACACCATCCCGAAGCAAACTTTGCCGACTACTGGAGATTTTCCCCCCAAGCTCTTCAGAAACTCATCGAAGAAGTAGGATTTGACGGCGAAGCTAAACTGATAGATAATTTGCTCACTACTGTTCTCTTATGCAAAAAATATTAGTTACAGGTTGTTGCGGTTTTATCGGTTCCCATCTGGTTGACGAGTTAATGCGACGGGGATATTTTGTCGTTGGTCTAGATAACTTATCCACAGGTAACATCAAAAACCTGGAAAAGGCCTTCGATAACCCCGGTCTATTCAAGTTTATTGAAGGTGATATTCGAGACGAAAGGGCCGTGGCCAAAGCTATGAAGGGAATGGAGTATGTGTTGCATACCGCTGCTTTGGCCCGTATCCAGCCCTCGATTAAAGAACCGAAACTTTACCATGACGTGAATACCAGGGGGACGCTTAATCTTCTGGTGGAAGCGCAAAAACGCCGGGTACGAAAGTTTGTATTCTCTTCATCTTCTTCGGTTTACGGTCGAGACGCCGATGAACCTCTATCGGAAGATATGCTGATTCATCCAGGCTCCCCTTACGCGGTCGGCAAAGCCTGGGCGGAAATGACGTGCGCGATGTTTTCCGAAGTTTATCGCTTGCCTACAATCTGTTTGCGGTATTTCAATGTTTTCGGCCCGCGCATGATTCCCAGCGGTTCGTATGCGGCGGTTATTTCTATTTTCATTGACCAAAAGAAAAATGATAATCCTTTGACGGTGGTTGGGGACGGAGAACAGCGTCGGGATATGACCTGGATTGACGATGTGGTGGATGCGAATATGCGGGCAATGCTCTCGGAAGAAACCGGAATTTTTAATATCGGTTCCGGTAAGAATCATTCAATCAATGAAATAGCGAAGATGATTGGCGGACAGGTTGAACATTTAGATAAACGGCAGGGCGAATATCGTACTACGTTGGCTGACCATTCAAAAGCGACGGAGAAACTCGGATGGATGCCGCAAACTTCATTTGAAGAGGGCATGGCAAAGATTTTATGAAACAGAGAATAGTAATAGAAATGGATGACCTCAACTTCAGTTCCATTGAGTTAAAATATCTTATTCAAATCCGTGAACATATTCCACAGTTTAAGGTAACGTGTTTCACTATCCCGATGCATCCGTGGTTAATGGAAGACACGAAACGGTTTGAACAGTATAAACTTTGGACGGACATGCTCAAGGATAATTCCGATTGGTTGGAAATCGCGGTTCATGGATATATGCATGATAAGTCCGAAATGGTTACAAGTTATGAAAACGCTAAAACGAACATTTTAGCCAGTCAGCGTATGTTTACCAAGTTCAAGGTTCAAGAGAAACGCCGTTTTTTCGGAAGTAAATGGGTTCATTATAAAACCGAAGTTCCTTATGTCAAAGTATTCAAGGGGGCGGGTTGGATGATGTCTACCGAGGCATATGAAGCCGCCAGAGACCTTGGTTACACCGTAGCAGTAGACCGTAACCAACCCAAGCCAACCGTGCCGGGTTTGAAGATGTATCGGTATAATTGGTCGATTGAAGAACCGTTCCCGCAGGACTTTGCCGTTATTAAAGGTCATGGACATATGTTGGGAATGGGAAATGATTTGGCGATGAATTATCAGAAACTTCTGCAGGATTTACCCACTGATGCCGAGTATTTAACCGTCTCGGAATATCTGAAACTTTATGGCCCAGACTAAACGCATTGAACTCTTTGGAGATTGGATTTTAGCTAAACCTTATGCGGTTACTAAAGAAGAAGCGCAAGCGACTAGGGTCGGAATTATTCTGCCGGTCATGGTGCAGGAAGAGTTGCAAAAGAATCGCGCCGATAGAGCAATCGTGCTTGATGTTGGGCCGGACGTAAAGAACGTGAAGATTGGCAAGAAGATTTGTTTTTTGCGTTTTGCTCCGTTTGAGGTGGAGTTTGACGAGGATAAGTTTATTCTGATTCGAGCGATTGACCTGATTGGGATTATTCCGTGAAAGTAACCCTAATCAATAACGGCACTGGTTCAAGAATATGGCGGCTTGACCCCTATGCCATTTGGTTAAATGAACATGGTCATCAGGCATTACTTCATCCTCACGGGGAAGAGGTAGGAAACGAGGAGGCGGAATGGGCGGATGTGGCGATTATACAGATGGTATTGGAGAAAAAAGTAATTGACTTGTTTCACAAGTTTCACTGTGCCGTGATATATGAAATCGATGACCTGATAGAAAAAGTAACTAAACTTCATCCGTCATATCATAAGCTGACTCGCGGAATTACGACCTGGCGGACGTATAACTGTATCCGCAAGAGCGACGCCTTGTTCGTTTCAACGCTTCCCATCTTCAAACAATACGGCTGGCTGAAAAGGAAACGGGATAAGTTTATTTTCCCGAATTATCTTAATCTTCCGTTTTGGGAAAAAGAATATAAACCGAATGAGACCGACGAAATCAGGATTGGTTGGGCGGGAAGTTGGGCGCATAAAGATGACTTGCTTTTTATTTCTCCCATTATCGCCAGATTATGCAAAAAATATCCCAAACTGAAGTTTATATATGTCGGGATGGGCGGAATTCATACGGTAAATTCTTTTAACAAATACATTTGGGGTGAAGATTTATTCAAAGAGATTCCTCCACAGCAACGCGAATACCACGAGTCGGTTGAACCGGATGTGTGGCCGGATAAACTGGCTAATCTTCGGCTTGATATTGGAATCGCTCCCGTGATGAACAATGAGTTTAGCCGGGCGAAATCGAATATCAAATATCAAGAATACGCCATTAACCGCATTCCGGGGGTTTTCTCAGACGTTCTCTACGGAGATACGGTAATTAACGGGGTAGACGGGATAGTGGTTCAAAATGACCCAGAACAATGGTTTGACAAATTGTGTTATCTGATTGACAATAAAGATGTTCGTATTAAATTGCGGATAGCCGCCTATGTCAGAGCAAAAAAATACTTCAACATCGAGCAACAGTACCAACCCTGGCTCAATGCTGTCCAAGGGGTTTACGCCCGATACGTTAGGCGTAGAGGCGGGAAGCCGCGTGGAGGAGAGGGCGGCAAAGGTTAAACAGGCACGGTCTAAACAGGCCACCGAAGGAATACACCGTTATTTCAACAACGAGGTTGAACCGGATAATAAACCTCTTTTTGTGTTTGAGAACACGCGAGGTCAGCCATATATCAATGAAATTATTAACGTATCGGATATATGGAAAGAAGATAGGCAAGAAGCCAGGTTAAAATTACAAACGATTGATTATCATATTAAAAAAGAACTGGAAATCCGGGGTTGGAAACCGACCACTACGGCTTACCGTGACATTATCAAAGAAGTATTCAAGGAATTAAGACTCTCTAAACACGTGGCTAATATAGACGTGATGAGCCGTTTATACTATTATTTTCACTTGAAAAATCTGGCCTATGGCTGAATTTTCCGATAGGCAAAAACCTATTAAACGCGGGATTATTTCCACAGTTCAACAACTGCTTGGAGCGGTTTTTCACGCCACCATTGACGCTTTTAATGTCGTCTCTAGGGGTTTTGATGGTTCGAGTTATCCGGTCATTAAAACCACAACAACGGGAGTTCAGTATACCCAAGTAACGGGTGGAGTAAAAGTTTCTGTTATTTTCAATCCGGTCTCTGCCCTGCAAGCGTCTGGCATTAGGAATAGCGCCGGTTCCGCAACGATGGTGGCGGCTAGTGCCGGAATTACAAGAAAAATATACGGATACGACTTAAACGTGAAAGCCGATAATGTGGTCGTTTTCTTGAAATCAGGGAATAATACTCTTACTCCTCGTTGGAAGTTCAAAGATGGTGGCGGTGTAACGAAGAATCTCACCGTTCCCATTAAAGGAGTTGCTGGTTCGGCAATTAAAATGTCAGCTTTGGCCGCGTCAGCGGTGGGGGCAGTCCAGTATCGTTAAAAGACAATAATGATTTATCCCCCCGGAACATACCGACTTTCCTATAAGGGCATTAACAGTATCATTGATTTAACCCCTGACCAGGCGGCAAAGATTCATCGCGTCCTGGTAACGCAGGTCGTGAAACTTAACCGCACGTTGGGAACAAGAGACGTGATTACTTTCCGTCACGAACCAAACCTGGCGTCCACGCTGACGTTTGCGGCGCTTAGGGAAAGGTTTTCGCAATGGCTGTAGCACACGATACCGCCGCTGTCGCTTCCAGCGTGGGAATAGCCGACGGAGGCACAATTACCACGACGCTAACCATTGGTTCAAATACCAACCGTCTCGTCTATGGCGGGGTGACTTGGACGGACACTTCCGGTTTGGGCGCATCCGTGTCCTCGGTAACTTTCGGCGGGTCGGCCATGACTTTTATCGGAACCGTCGGTGTAACTCAAGTCGATGATTCTTATTATTTCATTGCTCCCAGCACGGGAAGTCAGTCGATGGTGACGACATTTTCAGGAGCAGACATTACAGTCAACTGCGTTCAGGGCGTGGAGTCGATGTATAATGTTCACCAAACGACTCCGCTGGGAAACTCAAATGCCAACAGCGGACTAGACAAAACTCCGACCGTGACAGTCGCTAATTGTTCCGTAGATAGTATGGTAGTGGATACCGTCATTTATCCAAACGGCGCGCAAACGCTGACTCTGACCGTTGGAGCGAATCAAACGCAACGATGGAATAGTTCAATTGGAGCCGGAAGTTCAAGGTTCCGCGGAGCTGGTTCGACTGAGCCGGTTACGGCGGCTGGAAGCATTGTGATGAGCTGGACGGCAACCATTACGACGGCGGTGGAATGGGTAACGCAGGCGGTGGAGTTTATAGTGGTAGCAACTACCGCCAGCACTCCGCAAAAAACCCTGGTTGGAGTGGGAGCGTGACCTTACTCTTCAGACTTGACTTGTTTTTTGAGGGTATTACACTGAAAATTAAGAATAACTAACTGACGAACCATATGGGACTATTCAACGGTTTAGGGAAGTTAATAGGTCGAGCGGGACTCTCTATCATTCACCTTGCGAATGGAGACGATGTTTACGCTGTTAAGGGCGATACATTGGGACGGATAATGAGCAGAGGTGAAGATGCGGTTATTGTGTCGGGGGCGGTCAATGCCGCCGGAAGCGCTACCTTCAGCGCGGCCACGGCGGGAGTCAGACGAACAATCTCCGACATCATCATCAACACCAAGTCTACCGCTCCGGCGTTGTTATTCGTAGGCGGAGCCAAGAAACTGTTTCCTCGGTTTAATCCGGCGGCCAGTAGTACGGTTCAGGTCAGCCCGAACTCTTTCGTTCAAGCCTCGGCTAACGTGGCTCTCAAGGTTTCAGCGATTGGGGCTGGGTCGGCTACCTTCCAAGTTCACTATCTCCCGTAGCCGTGGCTAAAACCTTATCGAGTCTTGTCGATAGGGTCTTCGGTGCGCTCAAGACCGACTATAAAGAGCAGGTTTCGCTTTCCGCTGGGGTTTCAGCGGCAACAACCTGTCAAACTCTCACTGTTTCCGATGCCCGTAAAATAGTCAACAAAGACCAACTTGAGGTAGATTCAGAACTAATCCTAGCCACTGAATCGCCCAAGACCATTGATTACCTGAATCACGGAACTACCACAGTTTCGGCGGTTTACGCTTCGGCTACCGCTATCAAGGCCGGTACGTCTTCCCTTTTCACGGCTGGGTCGTTCTTTAAGATGGATGCCGAAGAGTTCAAGATTTCCAAGGTCTCGGCGATTGGCACAAAGAATCTGAAAGTGGTTCGAGGCGTGCGAGGCACCTCCGCCGTCGCTCACGACAACAATGTGGCTATTCAAAACATGAGAAGCGTTTTTGTGCGCCGGGCCTACCAAGGGTCGACCGCCGCCTATCATGCTTCCGCCGCGGTCGGATACGTGGTTGACGGTTGGTCACGGTGGGAAATCCTGGAGGCTCTTAAGCGTTCAATGGAATCGCTTTACAAGGAAGTCTCCAACGATTTCATCGGGCAAACAAGAGGACAAACGAATAAGAAAATCGTGGATGATATGGATACGGCGGCCAGTTGGACGGCTTCGGCTCAGGGCACGTCTCCCGCCCTGGACACCTCGGACAAAAAAGAAGGCACGGCTTCAATCAAGATTGGGGCAACCGGGGTCGGCTCCGGGACATATTCCGCCGCTCCGTCCTCTTTCGATATGACAGGGTACGATTACCTGAACGTCTGGATTTACCTGAAAGACCGATTCGATTCCAGCGAGAACGCTTATGTGGGAGAGAACGCCCTGTCTATTCGTTTAGGCAATGACGCTACTAACTACTACTCATGGAACGTGGGACGAGACGCGCTTCTCGAAGGAGCTTGGACGCTTGTTTCGCTTCCCATCGCTGAAGCCGCCACGACCGGCACGGTTGTGCTGACGGCCATTGATTATGCCGTGGTAACGATTAACGCCTCTCAAGCCATTACATCGGGTGATATGAAAATGGACGCGATGTGGCTTTCCACTTTTCCCTACACAACGGATGTGAATCTGCGATACCGCTTGCCAACCGGCATAGCCCTGGTTAATGAGATACGGATATTACGGGACGAGGCTTCCGTGTCAGATTACTGGGATTGTCGCGATTACAAGGTTGAGGGTAAGTATCTGCTGTTTCCCGCTATCTCTTCTTCATGGCGAAATTGTCCGATTCAAGTGATTGGCCAAAAGGCTTTTACCGTTCCTTCCGCCGTCACCACCGCACTTGATATTGACGATGAGATTGAAGAATTGCTGATTGTAGCTACCCTCATCAAATGCTACGAATCCAAAATTGCCGAGGTGGTGCGTTCAGATAAGCTCTCGGCTAAGTTCCAAGAGACTAATGTGTTATACTTAGACCGTGAGAAACGCAGGCTTAATGACCGCTATGATGAACTTCTTCCGAAGGCTCGCAAGGCGATTACGGCCAAAGCCAGTTGGTTTGACCACGGATAAGATTACTTCGGTGGTGCGAGTCAATGTTAGTGTGCCGAAAGAAACGATTTTAGCAATAACTTCCAAACGCGGTGGCAAGGGCAAGAAAAAACTCAATCTACCTCGATAACAAACAGTTTTTCATTCGTGAAGGAAGTTATCGCCGGGAAATAGCTCCAACGACTATCCCGAAGTTTAGTACGGGAGATTTGTCGTACTCTGACCTGACCGCCTGGCAATACTTTGCTCAATCTGATTGGCGGGGTGGATTTGACAATGAGTTTCTTTTTAACGGGAATGAATATAGAGACTCATTTGCGGTTGACTCTGTTAAAAGATATGGCAGCATAAGAATGTCTCCCGCTTTACTTAATATAAGCGGAGGGGCCGCTTCTGGTTTACTTATGGGGACACTGAAAAGTGTTACTCGTGGTGGGACAACATATCCTACTAACAACCGATTTAGCTCTCAACCTAAAAAAATCTGGAAAAATAACGGTTCCACTTTTAAGTGGGAAACTGCCTACACTGCGATTTGTGATGTTATTTCTCCATTCTCTTTTTTCAGCGGAGAAAATTATGCTCTTACTAAAAAGCCATCTATTTTATCTGGTGGTAGCACTTCTGTTTGGGCTTCTGCTACGCTAACCTGTCATCTTGAGAGTTTGTTGAGCGGTGAATACAACGGAAAACTATATGCCGCCGCTGCCAGCGCTGATGGGGGAATAGAAAGACACATAATGTCAACAGCGACTCCAAAGACTGGTTCGTCGTGGACTGTCGAATTTAACTTACCCCCAGGATATAGGCATGAAGATTGGATTGTTTACGATAGTAAAATTTTTATTCTTGCTGACGACTTTGGAAGTTCCAACTTTAACTCTGGTTTGAAACTATTTGTTTACGATGGGAATGTTTCAAAAGAAATCTATCATTTCCGTGAAGTAGATGACTTGCCATCATTAATAGATGGCGCATCTATGGCTGTTGCTTATAGCAAACTATACTTACTCATTCCTGTCAGGAGCACAAGTCAAGTTGAACTATTTTTTTTCGATGGGGTTAGCTTAAAGCTAGTTAAAAAGTTTTATACTGAAGGGGCTATCACTGAGGCAACAAACCAAGCTGGGGCAATGTTTGTTTCAGAGGGTGTATTACACTTAGGAATTTTTAATAATAACCCAAGTGCTACAACTGCCACATCATTTGTTGTTTTGTCAGATAATACGATACACCGCATGTATGGCACAGCAGATAACGATTTAATTCATCCATTCATTAGTGGAAATATTCTATATTGGGGTATAAATAACTCTACAACTAATAGTGGAAAGTATCGTTACCTTAATCTCGAAAGTAAAACGTACTCAACTTCAATTACATCCTATTTAGAGTCTTCAATTTTAGATATGGATTTGTTTAATGTAGATAAGTATTTCGGTGGTTTAACTATTTATCACGAACCTCTCCCCTCTGGTTGCACTATCACCTTAAAAGTTAAAGTTGACCAAGCATCTTCTTTTACAACGGTTGGTTCCAACTCAACTGTTAATTCAACTTCTTTTGACATACAAATGCTTTCGGGAAACATTGGTAAAAAAATAGAATATCGAATTGAACTCACTACTAGTAACTCCGCTAATACTCCGGTTGTACAAGATGTGGTCATCCGCTATATCCTCCAGCCCAAAGTCAAACGCAAGTGGACAATGGACTTGTTGATTGCTAACGGTATTGAAGAGTATTCCAGCAAGCGCACTGCCCTTGACCTCGACCGAGAACTCTGGGCCACCCTTCGCCGTGGAGCTATTAAATTCAAAGACGTGGACGGAGTACAATACGACGCGACCAAAGCCGGAACCGATGACAAGGGCGTGCTTATTTCAGATTGTAAAATGCAAGGGCCATTTCCATTTGGTGATGATGGGCCGGAGTTTGTGGCCACCCTCGAACTCCAGGAAGGTTAATATGGAACAGAATCTAAACACTAATGGATATTTTAAGGGAAGCGTGGAAGCTCGTCTCGACAGACTTGAGGCTGACGTAAAACTTGTATTAGAAAACCACCTCCCCCACCTTCAGGCTAAGCTGGATAAAATAGAAATGTGGTTGATTGGAGTGCTCGGAACACTGGTGATTGGATTCGCCTACATTATTATCAATGGGAAATAATGGCCTCACAGCGCATTAAAGATTTTCTTGCCAGCAACCCATCAGCGGAGTATTATCTTGTTATACCCAATCAACTTTTGAAGGGAATCATTAGAGGCGGTCGAATTCCCTATATTATCATTCATCCGCAAGACACCGATGACCGACCAAGAGATACAAGACCTGATAGACAAGGGGCTTCAGCAGAAGTTTAAGGAAGCGCAGGTCGCTTTCGATACTGCCCTGGGTCATAACCATGATGGGAGGAATAGTCGGACGATTAGCTTTTGGAAAGACCATTCTCCGATATTCGGCGGTTACTCTGTTAATCCTACCCTGACTTATTGTCGCTATACTACTGTCGGGACAATGCTCACCTTGATGTGGCAAGGAGCAACGAATGGAACATATCCTGCTGGCACAGTGACTATGACTGTTCCAGTCGCTCCTAAGTATGCTTACAATAATCCGTTTGTTATCGTTTGGTATAGTGCGGCATTTGTTTTTGGTGGAGTTTCAATCCCTGCCGATAGTACAATAATGACCATCGGACAACACGATTCTCCTAACTTTGGTGCAACCTTTGTAAATAACTTTGCTGCCCTTAGTGGAGGTTTCGGAGAAGGTGTAAAAGCAGTAAACATTATTCAATACGAAATTAATCCATAAACCTAATTATATGCCCCGTTCTCCACTTAACAATCCAATTTTAGTAGTCAAAAGGAATCTTTTTAGAGCTAACCCCAAAATATACCTCAATACTAATGGTCATAGTGGTATTGATATTTGGTCGCCCTTAGGCGAGGATTGGTTTGCCTGCGTCCCTGGGGTTGTTCATCTGTTTAACCGCTTTGTCTGGCAGTGGGGTTTAGGACTTGGCGACCCGTCGTATTCCCGTTATGGGGCTGGTATGGCAATTGACTGGGGACAGACTGACGGTTTCATCAGAATAATTTACGGGCATGGACGCAATCGCCGAAAAGAACTGGACAACCGACACGTACCCGAAGGAAAATATATGCTAGAATCGGGTAATACCGGATTTAGTTCCGGCCCGCACCAACATTTTGAGATGCGTCGATTTCTGAATAGCAACATCGGTAAGTTTTACGATGGTCTGGTGAAGAGACGTTATGATTTGCTTGACCCGAAGAAAGAGTTTTTGGTAAAATATAAAATTCCATATACTCTAGCGTGAGGAGGTGTATACTATGACCGAAAGTAAACGATTCCAATTAAATGAATCAGATGGCAAGAAAATACTGGTGGGAGCGGGAGTGGCTCTGGGTGGGGCTTTGCTCACTTACGTTACTGCTCTTATTCCTAACGTGGATTTTGGTGTCTGGACTCCTGCGGTGGTGGCTCTTGCTTCAATCCTGGTTAATGCGGGGCGAAAACTTTTAGAGGGTAAACAGTAATCAACTAAGGTTAATTCCGTGGAACACATGAAATCCATGCCTCATCCGCCCGGCATGAAAACGATGATGATGGGAGGAATGAAAAACAAGTCCTCTTCAAAGAAAATGAAGAGGATGAAAAAGAAGAAGTAGTCTATTCTTCCTCTTTATGCCGAGCCTCTTCGTAGAGTAACTTGGCGGTAAGATAGCGTTGGCCAGCATCAGTGGTCAGCGCCTTTTTATCCGCATAGGAAACATTATGCACTTCGTCGTGAGCAAGCAACCACTCATCACAATATTCTCGGTATGCGAGAATGTATGAGGTTCGCAGTTTATCCAAGTCAATTGGCATAAACAGAGTCCGGCGAGAGGGTTTCCCCTGTTCGCTAGACTCCGCCTAGGTCAATTGTTTTCGCAATCGTTTTGGTATGAAGCGGCATGGCTTCTCGTTTCTTCTGTTTCCACAGATTAGACACCTCGTAATACACCATTGCCATAGAAGCCGGAATAAGGGCATTTTGCCATGACCAACCCACCAGGATGCCCCCCAGAAGGGCAGAATTCGCGATTGCAAGCATGGGGGCAAGCCAGTGGGCATAATATGCCTTCCAACCCCTAGAATCAAACCAGGAGGCCAGGGCCTCTCGCTCAAGCGTCGTAAAATGTTCAATAAAGGGAAATAATAGGTAGATAATCATAGTCTTGTATTATACTCCATTTCCGCCCCCAAGCCTAACTGCGGAACTTATCGGGTGTTGAGCCCATCGCTCGCAGGCATCCAGGTTTGCTTGGCCTAATATGACGCCTTTTTCGGATTGGGATGGGCGGAAATAGATGGGGGAAGGGAAGAATCTCGGTTCCACCTTCCCCCTTGTTCTCTCCGGCTTACCCGGAGATTTCCTCGCCGTGGAATACTGCCGTCCCGTCGATGATGGGCAGGACGTGAACTCCGAACCGGCGCTTGTTGCCGACGACCTTGAACTCGCCGAAGGCAAGTCCAGACTGCCAGTCAACAATCTGACCCTCCGCGTACTCAGGATTGAGCTGGCAGAGGCAACCGCACTCGACCCAAGAGGTCATGCCGGTGTAGTTGGTGTTGAAAATGTGCGACAACCGATGGGTGTGGCCGGAGACGCCGGAGATACCGGCTTTTTCCCGTTCACCCGTGGCCGTGTATCCGCTTCTCGTCCGCACGATATTGCCGTGCTTGACGAGGAAACCGTGAAAGAGCATGGAGCCGGACTCAACCCACTCGATTCCCAGTTCTTGGAGTCCCAACAGATGCGGGACGGTCAGGTCGCGGAGCGAAACAAGCTCGGCCGCCTTGCTCCACAGGAACTTGGCCAGGCGATGCTCGTGGTTGCCGCGCAACAGAAACATCTTGGCCGTCGGCGCGGACTGGCGAATCTGTCGCAACGCCAGGTGTGCTGAGTCGATGTCCGCCTGGAGTTCCATCATCCTTTCCGGATTCTTGTTGAACCTGGACAATTGATAGTTGTCCACCACGTCCCCGATGATGAACACGACATCGGGATGATAGTGGCGCAGAAAGGCCAGGGCGCAACGAAAGGCCGGGCCGTGGATGTAAGGAGCGTGCAGGTCGGGAATGAATACCGACCGTTCATACCGTTTCATGTTCTTTTTCATTTGGAGTACCCCCCGTGAAGTTCTCGGTGACACGACTCATGTAGAGACATGAGGTTCGTGGGGTCATTGGTGCCGCCCTGATAGCGCGGCTTGATGTTGACATTCTATATCCATGCTGTTATCATTTCTACATGAGAAAGAAATCAGCAAAATCCCCCCGTTTACGAGACTTTGATTGCGTAGTCTGCGGCAAGCACTTCCAGAATAGGATGTCGCCCTCTGAGGTGCTCCACGGGCGTGCCCGTGCCTGTTCCAGAAGATGTGGCATGGTTCTCACTGGTTTTGCCCTTCAAAAGGGTGAAACCAGGTTTTGTGTTAAATGCCACAGGGCTTTCTATTGCAAGCGGAGCGAAGATAGGCGTGGACATATCCGTAGACACTGTAGTCGTAAATGTTTTGGTTCAGAGAGAAAGTTCCGGAAAATGTCTACTGATGGATATTGGGTAATTCACGTTCCATATGGAGATGTGAAGGAGCATCGTTTTGTGATGGAACAATGTCTAGGCAGAAGACTTCTTCCGACCGAGATAGTCCATCATATAAACGGCAACCAACTTGATAATCGACTAGATAATCTTGTGATGATGACATTGGCTCGACATAACAAGATTCATCGTCATCGACACCCAAGATGAAGCTCATGATGACATGACATATGGAGGGTCATCAGATTGTTTGGATGATTCGACCCGCCGACGCTTCTAGCTTGGATGTGGTGGACGGTTAGCGGATCGTCAGCGGTGCCCTTCTTATGGCACCGACGGCACCGATAACCGTCCCTGGAAAGAACGTACTGCTTCATCTCCCTACTGACACGGAGACGATTCCTTTTCGGTCTGCTTCTCTTTGCCATCTTCCCCCCGGAGGAAAGGCAAGGTCATTTCGATATTATGAATGGCCTTGCGAATATCCTGCACCTGGCGAATCAGGCAGATGTACAGTTCATCTCTCGTCATCTTCGTCTCCCACGACGGGGCGGCGATGGCCGCACTGGAGACACTGGGCGATGAGCATCCAGCAGTCGATGACGTGGATAGTGATACGGCCGCAACTGGAGCATTTGAGGGGCACCTTTTCGGACATGTTCCACCTCCATGGGTAATGCTCATTGGGGATGAGCCACCAATTCCACAAAGAACGTACAGCATAATCATCCACAACGTCATCTGGAACAGGACTGCGTTCGAAGCCCCTATTCCAATCGCCGCCATCAGCAGGAACAGGCACCATTTCATTTCTCCTCCACAATCGTATCACTTTGATACGATACAGTCGTCGACCATCCTTCTCCAGCAACGCAACTGGCGATAGGAGAACTTGATGGAGTCCCAGATGTCTTCCGTCATCCGGCTGACGAAGGCCTCTTCCGCGTCGTCCTTCATCATCTTCTCAATCCGCTTGTTGATGACGACGTGAAGCAGGGCGTGGATGGTGCGGGGGATGAGGCCGGTCTGGTGAATGTCGATGAGGATGGTGATGGTCTGGTTGTTCCAGACCACGTACTCATCCTTCAGCGGCTTGTTGTAACGGGCGAAACGAATCTTCACCTGCCCGCTACGGAGTTTCTTAGCCACCATTCTTTTCAGGTTCATCATCGTCATTTTCATCTTTCACCCCTTTCTTGGTCTTGAGTCCGGCCTGGAAGACATGAATCTCGTCCATCACATCCTCAAGCTGTTTGTTAATGCCGGGAATGTCGGAATCTTCATCGAGTTCCACAGACGATTCGAGCGTCTGCGCCACCATCCCCTGAACCACTAACAGAAGCATGACGAACTGCTTGTCCAGATACTCCTCGTACTGCTCTAGGATGTTGCCAAGTTCCCCTTCAAAGATGTCGAAGAGGTGCTGAAGTCGACCCAAGCCCTCGGCCTGAAACAGCAGGTTCTTCTCCCATTCTCTAGTCATTTTCAGCCTCCTGGTTGTAAAGGTACAAACTTAGTCTGTTCCCGTTTTAACGATTCGTCAAATAGAGCTAGTCATAGACGGGTGCCTTATTGGGGTAGTGTGCCAGAAATAATTTTAAATCGGATGGATAGATTCCATAAGGCGAACAGGTTTGACCAGACATCCATTTAATGAGTGCCCGGTACATCTTTGTACCTTCACGTTTACCGAGTCGATCTTTCATTACACCCTCAACCAGTTCCCAACCAATAGATGTCTGAAAGTCAGCAAGAATAAGTTTTGTTATTTCACTTAGGGGTTATCCTCTGAATAAACCCTCCTTTGTAGTATTTCCACTTCTCCGCGTCGAACTTCTCCCGCGGGAATCTGCCGTGCCACTTGCCCCTGTCGCACGCTGAGCAGAGCTTCTTACCCGACCAGTAACTTGAGAGGGCGGTATTTTCTATTGTCTGGCAGTTTTCGCACACGAATAGGCTCAAAAGTTAAAGTTTTATTTCCAATCCATACTCAACTTCGTTCTCCTCCATATATCTATTAGCGATTTCAATACATTTCTCCAGAGTCTCCTGTTCACCGAAGTCATGAAAAGTGTACGAACTGCCCGTGTCAACATCTCGTTCTTCTACTACGTATTTCCCCTTGGGGGTTTTTATGATTAGGAGATAATTGTTACTTGACATCTTGGTTTTATGGTCGCTCCCCTTTGATGAGTCTATCGAACGCTTCTAAATTACCTAGCGCGTCGTGAACGGGGTTATGGTCGTGCTTCGTTATCCGTAGAGACTTCCAATCTTGCGTCTCTTCCCAGTCGTTTTTTAATCCGGCATAGAAGTCTGAAATACGGCGAGCCGAATGACCAAAAGGATTGCCGCCGGTAAACTTATGAAAATAGTAGTTGATGAACTGCCAATCGTAGGCGGGATTATCACTGACAAAGATCTTTCGTTCTGAAAATTGTGACAGCCATTCCCCGAACTTGTTGAATGTATCCGCCGTCGCTCCTTGACCGTGGAATGACTGTCTTGACGGATACGATACCGCCCCAAACTCGAACTTGGTTTCATCATTCAGCGTCGGGGCTGGGCCGTGACCCTCTACATCCACGAATATGTATGTCTTCATTTGTTACCTCATTAAAGATTTAGGCACAGTATATCGTTTAGGATATTTCGCTTGAAGTTTTGTTAAGCGCCCGATTCTGCACTGTCTCGCTTTCATTTTTACACTACGGTGGAGTGGGTGACCGTGCCTGCTTTTGGTATTAGCCATGTTCCTCCTCCATTTTGTGAGGGCTAATGGTCTCAGTGTCTAAGGACTTGCGGACGGCGGCGAAACGGCAGCCCTCGACCCAGCCGCCCTCGACCCAGAACAGGTACAGGCTGCGCCTCGAGGCGACCCCGTAGAGGTACGCAACGTAGCGGTAGCCAACAGCGAACTGCCAGACGGAGCCGAGGGCGACAACAATGTCTTTACCGTTCCAGTTTTTCTGGCTCCAGGTTAAGAGTTCGTAGACCGTGGCTGGACGATAGCCTTGTTCATCCAGAAGTTTTATAGCTTCTTTGGTGGTGACGGTTTTCTCGAAATCAACCAAGCACATGTTCAGCACCTTCCCTTTCGGGGGAAAGTTGGTGCTGGTGATATCATCGTCCACGAAACCAAATTTGTTGGCTTTGATAAGGGATTTTAGGGTTGGTTGTTTCGTTTCCATATTAGATGTTTGACGAAGCATTGTTTCCTTGATTACTCGTTGGGAATTAGGCACTAGGATTATTGGTTAGCTTGGAAAAATGCTTGGGCGAAACCTGCGGGAGTGATTGCTCGACGTTCTGTCCGTGTAAGTTGTCCGTAAAACTCTGGGGCAATATCTTTAGTTTTGAGTTTGTCAAACTTTATTCTTTTTGCGGGGGTCAGTGATTTGTATAATGCTAGGTCGCCGGACGGGGGTTTCAATACGCTTTTCTTCAGGGGATTGAACCAGCCCCATAAGTGTGTTCTTTTCTGATACTCATCTCCAAACTCCCACGGGTCAAACTCTAGTACCGGATGACCAAGAAATCTTTTGAGCAATCCTTTCGGGTTTTCCAATGCCCAGAACTTCAACGGCGTTTCTTTTGCGTGAGGGGATTTGAGTTTGTACTGGCACTCCCAGATTATCCGTAGACAAGCATAAACCGTTTCCATTCCTTGTACCAAATCCCTTGGTTTGACCGCCTTTGTTCGGGCAAGAGAAAACATCGTACACGGCGGGGCGGCCAGAATCCCGTACACATTTTTCGGGGGCTTGTAGGTTCGCACATCACCATCAGGCAACGTCACCAAGCGAACATCGTATCCCGCCTCAACATACGGCCTACTCCACGACCCAGTACCACCGCATAGGTCAAGGATTACTCGTTGGGAATTAGGCATGAGGTTTAAGGGTGGCTAAAAGTTCAGGGTTCTCGTAGATGTTGAATTGTTTGCCATTTACGACTGTTACAGGAACGGCAGAGAGGCTGAATGTTTGTGATGTAATCGGTTCCATTCTTTGAGAGAGGGATTATGTGGTCTTTGGTAAGGGATAAGCGTCGTTTACATACTCCGCATCGAAAGCCGAATCTTCGCTTGAGTGCTTGCCATTCTTCCAGGCTGTGTGAACCCCCTGCGCTCCGCTCCCTCGCATATCGTCGTGCTTTGAGATGGGCGATACGTTCAGGGTGTCCGATTCGATAACGTCGAGAGTAGACCCATTTCGGTTCGCCAGGCTTTCTAACTCCTCGATAGGCAGACTGCTTGTGGAACGGGATTTGACGATAAGCCGAACCCTGGCATTTCCTTGAGCAAAAATGCGTTTTACTTCTTCGGTAATGCGATGAACGTTCCCAGCACGTCTTGCGGCAAGTATCGCACTGGTATTGGATTGGTTGTGGGCGTGGCACATAACTATGATAGCACGCTATTTAGATTCAAGCAAGTGACTATGCTCGTAGATGTTGCCGATGACTTCACTGTAGTCATTTGGAAAAATACCCTCCCCATCTTGCCAAAAAGTTTTTTCGAGCGATTCAACAATAGTGATAACACCATCGTTTATTCCGGTGTTTTTTAGAATATCCCCCTCCCAAATCTCCTTGCCGTTCTTGTCGTGGAGTCCTGTAGCAAGCATTAGTTCCCAATGACCGGAACGAGACATATCAATCATGGTCTGGACGCTGGCCGTAGATTCGTAGAACATCGTCTTGTTAGCCTTATCCCAGGCTCGTAGTTGTAGTTTCATGCGGCGTATCGTTTAGCGTTCATTTCAGACATCTGCTTACTGGCACGGAGTCGGGCTTTGAGGGATTGTTTACGACCGTTTACCCGCCAGCCGTGTAATGTGTTCTCTCGGCTTGTCACCCATTCTAAGTTCTCCATACGATTATCGGTTCGGATTCCGTTTATGTGATTGACTTGGTGTTTCGGCGTTGGCTTTGGGCTGAGAAATAACTTGGCAACCGCTCTATGAACCATTACCTTTGCCCTGACTTTATCCTTTACTAAAACGACATACGGGTAGCCATCATCAATATATTGACGCATTTCCTTGGTTTTTCCCGTGTGGTTGTAGTTATTACTAAACACACGACCATCGCCAGAAACGCTGTATTTCTCGTCGAGGAACTTGATTGGTCGTTGGGTCATAGGTGATTCTTAAAGTCTGGATAAGGTAAGCCTCGTTCCCGTGATAAGGAGCTGGGAGCGGGGGAGAACAGTCATCAGCAGATGGGTTAGTATACCTCGCCCAGGTTTACATTTCTCTATGCATTGACCGCTGAAGACCGCCCCGCTCTCAACCCTCTATCAAGTGAGTAAGTCGAGGTTCTCATGGGTGTATAATTGCGTGAGTGTCTAAGGACTTGCGGACGGCGGCGAAACGGCAGAACCCGCGCCAGTCGTCCTCGACCCAGTACAGGCTCAGGTAGCGCTCCGAGGCGTCCCTGAAGAGGCACGCGACGCGGCGGTAGCCACCAGCGCTCTGCCAGACGGAGCCGAGAGCGACAATCCAATCTTTTCCGTTCCAGTTCTTCTGCGACCAAGTAAGCAACTCATAGATTGTAGCCGGTCGGAAACCTTGTTCAGCGAGGAGTTTGATGACTTCATTGGTGGTCAGAGCCTTCTTGAAGTCAATCAGCTCAACTTCTTCTATCTTACCTTGAGGAGGAAAGTTTTCACTGGTGATGTTAGGGTTGACCCAGTCGAACTTGTTTTTCTTTATAAGGGATTTTAGGGTTGGTTGTTTCGTTTCCATATTAGATGATGGTTATGTGCTTTAGTAATTCAGGTACATCGGGGACATATCTTTCTACCGTAAACGCTCATTACTTCTTCGCACCTCTTTAAGAAATTCAGGGACATATCCCGCATCTTCGCTGGCGGTAATTAGAGCATTGAGGTCTTTCGGCAGACACTTGCCGCTAAAACCTGGATTATCCATAAATACCGCGGTGTGCATCGGGTCAACGCGGGGGTCAGCGGCCCAGCCGTCTCTCACCGTCCAGTAGTCACCGCCGAGAGCGTCGCAGATTTTTCTCATTTCATTTGCGAAAATAACCTTCGTGGCAAAGTAAACATTCTCCATATACTTTACCAATTCAGCGTTGCGCGAATTCATGTGAATATAACGCTTGGTCGGCCCGGCAATTGGAGCAATAAAATCATTGATAACCTGTGTATCCTCAGGATGACCGCCAAAAATGAACCAGGGAGCTTCTTTTTCGTCTTGATTGAATTTGTACGGTTGCCAATACGAACCCTCGCCGATGTATTCGGGAGAAAAGACAATGTGTTTATCCGTAGATTCGATAAGCCGTTCGGTCGTGCCAGGAGGTATCGTCGAGCGAATCCAGATAAGCGGTGATTCGATTCTCCCGATTACCGCTTCAACAATCGACGTGTCGCAATGACCGTCATCTTTCATCGGGGTTGGCACGCACACTACCGCCAAGTTCCATTCCCTCGATTCGTCGTCCCGAAGAACGGTGTTTTTGTCAATCGGAATAACGTCGTAATGGTCTTTGAAAAAATTGACCATCGCTTTACCCACGTATCCGTTGCTTCCGAAGACCCCTATTTTCTTTGACATAGTTTTAATTCCCTCTTTACATCATCAATTGACGTGGCGATAAACGCTTTACCGCCCATGCGAGATATTATTTCAATGAAATCCGCTTGTTCTCTCGTCGGCTTTGCTTTAGGAGCTTTACATTCGATGGCTAGGAACTGACCCGATGGCAAGATGCCGATAATGTCGGAAATGCCACGATTCGGAGAAGGACGGAACTTGCCGGGTTTTCCGGCCAACGGAACCCCCATGGTGTTAATGCGCCATGAGGGAATTTTCTTCCAAGCCAGAAACTCCAGAATCGCTTTCTGTATCGGAGCCTCTTTCAAACCGATGGTGTGTTAGGAAGAAGCGTAAGCGAAAGGAACAATCGTTACTCCTGTTCGTCCACGTAAACCTTGAAGGCTTTGAACTCGCGCCCGGTCGCCTCGTTGGTCTTCATGCCTTCAAACACAATCTTCACCTTGCTTCCAACCTCAACGTCGTTCATGGTGTTATCCAATCCAGCGCTTCCCCAAACCGCGGCCCTGGCTCCGTCTTCTTGCTTAAACTCGTAGAGCATTGATTCGTTCGGGCCGACATTGCTTCTAATCGCAACCAGCGTACCCTCAAATTCAGGATTTTCTTTGAAGTCCCAAGCGGGGGTCTGCTGTGGCTTTCGCTCTTTATACATAGATTTATTCCTTTCCCTTAATAAGATTATTTAATGAAGATTCGGTAATCCGGGGTTTTGACTGTTTCTTATTCGTCAGTCGCACTATTTTCAAGTCTCCGTTTTTAACTAATCGTTGAACGGTTGCCTTGGAAGCGGATAACAATTTCGCGGCTTCAGCGTATGTGTAAAGTTGTTCCATAAGTTAAAATGGGATATCTTTTTTGGCCGGAATCTGGCCGTTAATAATTTTTTCGTCTTGTTCGGTTCTGCTGAAAACCAAAAGCAACGCCTGGTCTATTTGCTCGGCTGTCGGCAGTTGTCCACAGCCCTCCAACCATGATTTAACAACCGCAATCTTAGTTATTCTTACTTCTTCGGTCGGTGGATAACTCATATAAGGATATAGTACACTGCTATCCAGACGATGTCAAGAGATAACATGTGGATAAGTCTTGACAGCTTTTGAAAGGTAAATTATACTTCAAATATGCGACAGGGAGCTACACATTTCAATGCTGCCAACCCAACCCTGTTTTGGGTTGGTTTGCTGTGAGCTAAACTCTCGGAGAACATAAGTGTAGGGGCGGGAGTATAAATAAATACCCCTTCAGCGCGAGGACTCATCCGATATACCTCAGGGTGAACGCTTGAATGGCCGCACGGTATCCTCAAATCCGTCTTCGGTGGTACATAACCGAAGTAAAAGCCTGGCGACCGGGAAGCAAGATCGAGCTTGTCTTAAAGATATGTGAACCGCTACGCTGAGACACAACAGCTACTCCGGCGGCCTCCCTCATCAAGAGAACCCCGCTCAGATACTATCCTCAACCCTAGGGTGTAGTATGTAATTCATAAACAAGCCAATAAACAGATGTGGTATCCGTATAACGATGTAATACGAGAACTTAAACGAAGATGGAATATCCCTAGACTGAAAAAGGGTTTACGGATAATTTGGATTATGGGAATGAAAAGAATCTTTGTAGACGGATTTACCGCCGAAAACATTTTTTCCGTTTATGACGAGGCGATGAGAAAAAGCAGATGGCCGATGAGAACCCCCTTTTTCCGCCGCATTCACGACTTGTTGCTTCTTCAAAGAAAACAACGAGAACAAACCCCGACAATGAATCGCGGTTTAGAAGGAATCAAAGAACTGTTACGCGCCGTACCGAAGAGCTAGTTTTCCTTCTTCATTCGCTTTTTTCGTTTCGTCCGTAGCGTTAATCGTCCAGTATTCGACCGGCACAACGTACTGCTGACCGTAGGGTTTATGTTCAATCAGTTGTTTATGAGCGTTGAAGTCATCGCGGCTGATGCGGAACGTCCGACCCTGCTTGGTGTGAATAACGATTTCTTCGAGTTTCATTTCAAATACGTCCCAGTAAAACGCGTCCACGCACGGCACGCCCCCCTTTGACCAGAGCAGGTGTTTCTTTTCGTTGAGCGCGAACTTATACAGCCGTTTACCGATTATTTTATACCCCTGATTGAGTATCATTTCTTCAGATGACACTCACACTCGCAAGTGGTGCTTTCACATTCAGAGCAATCATCGAAAGTACATTCTTTCGACATTCCGTTTCGCTCGTCCCAGTATTGTTCGTCGTCCATGTTAGTAATAATTATTAGCTTTTTGATAGGCCAATGCTTTAGTGGCGGTGTCATAACGGTTGTCAATATAGATGAGACACGCCTTGACTTGCTGGGTAAGGTCGGAGGTTTTAGCGATGCCGGTACTTTCCCAGGTACTATCTAAAAATTGACAAATTCCGTAAGCGGAAGAATTAGGGTTTTGGGCGGTAGTCCGTAGTCCACTCTCTCGCCACATTAGTTCGAGCAGGGCATTTATATCATTTATGCTATATCCCGCTTCTTTAGCTAGTTCTGCCACCCTATCAGCAGTCTCTGACTGGGCTGGATGGCTATATTTGGGGCGGTAGCGAGTTTTATCCTCGACTGTGGGTAAAGATGTCTTTGGGAACACGGTCGTGGCCTGGGGCAAGTAATTGCCTTCCACGACTCTCGGCCATAGCAGGCTCAGCCCGATGATGGTTGCCGTCGCCAGCGTGAGCCATTGAGTAATCGTTCGACGAATTCTCTTATTTTTTTGAGCAGGTCTTTCATAACGTCGTTCCATATTTGGAATCAGTTGATGAGCAAAGACTGGAGATACTTAAGACACGGTAGCACTGGGATTATCGCTGTCAACCTCGGTTAGTCCTCCTCTCTTTCTTGCCGGTGTTCGTTCTGCTCGGCAATCCGGTTATGTTTTTCTATCGCGTTTTCTTCTTCTTCTTGACCTGACAAAATAAATAACCAATCTCGGCCAGACCACCGGCTTGGATAAATGGTGATTGGGGAATCAGTCTTCATCCAGTACATGACCGTACTCGCAAACGGTTTCCCATGAACCATCGCCTAGTCCGTAGTCAAGGTGCTGTTCATGTATTCTAACCGTGCGACCGCACTCGTCGCAATGCGCGGTTTGAATGAATTGAGTGGCGACAAACGGAGAAACGGATTGTCCGCCAATCGTCTTATGGATTGTATATGGCTTGACCTCCATAAACAGGAGCTTATCACAGGTCAGCATAGCTGTCAAGAGGGATGCGTAACTAGGCTTATTATTTTACGACGCTTCTAGTTTTGGAACTTGTTCAACGTCCGGTACATTTCGTACTGCCAGTCGTAAAGATAAAAAAGTCCCAGCACGAAAACCAGTATGGTAAACGCGAAACAGGCATAGGCGATTATTTTCTCGTCATGCCTTGAGGCATTGTTTTTCATAATCGGTGAATGGAATTAGCTTGATACCTTGCGGGAAAACCGGGGGCTTTTCGTTGCGATTTTTGGCGGAACCAGCCAGTTTGCGCTTCCATGCTTGCCACTCTTCGGGGGAGGCAAACTCATGGCCGGAGATGATATGCCCGTGGCAGACGGCGACTAGTTTACTCGTCTTCATCGTCACAGCGACCTTCCGCTTCCCATTTCCTTTCGAGATACATTCCGTCTTCGTTTAATTCGACTAAATGGATTGACCAGCACTTCGGGTGATGCCAGCCAAACCCAAAACCAGGGTCAACTCCGCCGGTGGCCCTGGTAATCAGTTGGTCGCAAAACCGGCAAATCTTATTGCTGGTGCTAACGAGCTTGATGTCGTGCTTCATAGATGGGCTTATAGATTCGCTGGTCACTGGTGTAAGCCGCGAAGAGCGCGAAGCTCCAGACGGCAATCAACGCGATAAAGTAGAAAACTGTTATCGTTTTTTGTTGCGCTTGTTTGCTGGTCATTTTGTGTTTCTTAGTTAGTGAGCGCTATCGAGAGCCGGATTTTTAATGTCTAGCTCTGCGTCTTTTGTGATGTCCCCGTCAATTCGGACAACGTATTGTGTATTATTGTCGATTGTTCCCTCTTGGTCACCATTCGGAGCGGTTATAAAAGTATCCATAAGATACTCCGCGCCGCCGTCGGTCTTGTGGTAATAGAGCCTCATTTGATTGTTTGTTAGTTGATTATTGTCTCGTTGTAATGGCTACACACTCTAGCAACTTACATTTCGGGTTGCGTATGTGTCAGTCACTATCAATCTATTTAAGACTAGCGGGAAGCTGAACAGCGGTGTTGATAAATTAGCTAGACCATTTTTTTGACCAATTCGTGCCGTCCTCGTCGATATTCTCGATTATGGTCGGCTCGTGGTCTGGGTATTCGTTTACTTGGTAGGTCTTAGTGTGGCTGACGAAATTCGGGCTATTCTTTCGCTCGAACAGCACGGTATATCCGTCAGTTTCTTGAAGCTCGAAAGCTCGATAGAATTGCTGACCGCCTCGCATACCGCTATCGTTCCCAACCGTTGTAGTTCCACCGTTGCTCTTGGCTAGTTTGTAAGCCATAAGCAGGTAGATGTATTTTTCTCCCTTGATTTGTTTGCCGTAGGTATATGACATAAGATTATTCCTTCATTAGGTGATAATCCGCCGTCCAAGTTCCCGGGCTAGTCTCGTATTGTGCATGACAGGTTGCTTGATGGAGGCGATTGTGTAGGCGTTTATCTCTACACTTTCCGCTACATAGTTAGTCGTTGGTTATGTGCGCCTGCCGATAATTAGTCGGCTCAAACACGCCACGTCTCTCCTTCGGTGTCGCCTAGACCGTCGTCATCGGCTCCCCCGCCCCCATCGGGCAATCCATCATGCCTGTATGTTGTTAATCTCTACATCAGCCACCCTAACCACCACCGACGACCGCTTTCCCGCTTGCTACAGTTGCCCTATATCCTAACCGCTAGGGTTAGGATTCTCGCCGGACACTTCCGAATAAAGTCTTAAGCACGTCGCCACGATTCAGCTGGTCGTCAATGTAGTTACTATCGTGCTGGTCGTAGGCAATCATATCTCGAAATGTTCGAAACTCGACACGATTCATCATTCGAACATGTCCGTTTTTAACCTTGCTATATTCTGCGCGGTCGTAATTCATGGCATTATAGCTAGTGAATAGGATACAGGGCCTGTGGCGTCTGTCGGCGTCGGTAGCAGTTGGGGTAGCTTGTAGAAGTTCAGTGACCGGTGTTGTCGCTTGTCCCTGGGTCGTTCGGGGCTTCCCGCTTCGGGCGATGTTTTCCGGCTGTCAATGACTGATGTCAGAAGTATACACCTGATAGCATATCCTGTCAAGCCCTAGCAAAAACAAGGGTAAACATACATATCCACAAGTAGAAGAAAAACTCTTTTTTGATTTTTCCACAGTTATTTTACGACGCTAGGGATTTCTACGAGCGTTGTGCGTTAATCAAAAACAAGGTGAGTAACATAGTTATCGTTGCGGTTAATGTTTATGCTAGAGCGATAGTTTTTTGTGGGCCAGCGATAAGATTGTGTAGAGGTTGTTGTGGTAACTGTAATCATACCATTTTTCACTCATAATTACAAGTATTCACAGTCTTTTATCCCCCCTAGTGTATAGTTATCCACAGGTTATCCACACCCTAACAGGAAAGTTATCCACAGGGGGGATTTTAAAGGTGAATGGGGTTGTTTATATGGTGATATCCCTCTTGGAAAATAGTAACCCTCTTGGAAAACCGAAGGAAGAAACCGAAGGAAAAAATAAAAACAACGACCGTTTTTAGTCGCCTGGTTTAACGCCCTATTCACCTCCCCCTCTCCGCGAAGTTTAATGCAAATAATTAACCTTGTCAAGATATTATTTTACGACACTACGGAACATTGCGCTAAACCGCTGTAACAAGTATTTTGAAGAGGTGGCCGCTGACAAAACAATTCTTCCGAATCTTCGTCCTCAACTCAGAGAGGCTCTTTCTGACCAGAGTAGCCAGTCCTTCCTGAACCTGGAGAGTCGTAGCCGGAGTGACCCGGTTCTTTTCGTGAACAGGATTCTCGGCGTTCCTACTCATGCCGGACAGAATAAATATCTGCGGGAAGCTATAAAAAAGAAACATTACATTCTTTGCCCAAGCAACCAATGGGGAAAATCGGTTATTGTCGCCTGTATCCACATCTGGGCTAACTACTACAAGTACAAGTTACCGGGTTGGGAAATCCCTCGTGGTAGTCACGCTACCACCAATGCCATGAAGAAGCAATTGGAGGTCGTTTCCTATCAAACGCTGAACATTTCTCCCCGTTTGCGTCAGGCGAAACTGGTGTATCAATACATCCTGGATATTCTTCAAAGTCGGTTTACCTGGCAAGACGTTAAGCGGGCCGGTGCCATTTACTCCATCAAGCATTGGCAAACGAATAAATGCCTGGTCGAGAACTTTTTGGTTTCCCCGCGCCGCGTTCCGAACAACACCAATTTGTCTTCCGTGCCGATTCAATTCGCCAAGAACGCCCAGCTTTGGATTGCTTCAACCGGACAAGACAAGGGGGCGGGCATTGCCGGGTCGCAATACGCGCTGATTACCTACGACGAGTGCGGTTTGTCGAACTACCTCGAAGAAGAGTTGGGGAATTATATCTGGTCTCGGCTAGTGAAGTACGACGGGTCGTTGCACTTGATTTCCACTCCCGACGCCGATTCCGATTCGTACGAGTACTATCGCTCCTTAGTGGAACGGGCGCAGGAAAATCCCGACACCTGGGGGTATCAAATGGGAACGATTACGGAGAACAGGTTTCTCGACCCGGTGAAGTTGAAAAATCAGGAAAAGGAAATGCAGGAGTTCGATAACACGATGTATCTGCAGGTCTTCAGGGGCGAGTTTGTCGGGTCAAAATCCAGGTTTTTCACCCCGTCAGAGGTGGAGCGGATATTCGACAAGGAACAGTCGTTTCTTGAGGCTCAGCCTCATCATAAGTATGTTATCGGAGCCGATTTCGCGGTGGCTCAAAACTACACCGTTTACATCACGGTTGACGTGACGGACGAGAATATTTGGAACATCGTTAAGTTCATCCGCTTCAAGGGCGAGCGTTACTCTCCCCAGATGCAACTGGCCATGCTTGCCGATAACGCGAGAGAGTATAATAATGCCGAGGTCAGCATTGATTCGTCTTCGCTGGCCGGGCCGTTCATCGAATATTCGCAGGAACTTGACAGACTTGACATTTACGGCAATAAGTTTGATTCTTATTCTAAGAAACAACTCCTGGTTGCGCTGAAGAAAACGCTGGGCTATAACGGAGTTGGACGGCTTCGTGCGCCTCTTCCAACGGCGGAAAACGGATTGTTCCCGCTAAAACGCGAGCTTCATTCATACCGGGAAAAAGATAAGGGTAAGGTAAAAGACTGCGTGATGGCGCTGGGATTGGTGATGTGGCGAATGGAAGAAAGCGTTCAGGGCGGAGAACTTAAACCTTTCACGCTTGACCCGCTGGCATTTATGACTTAAAAATGAATACCCCGAAAGACATAACGCTTTGTCAGACTATTTACGATAGTCTTCGCTCGGAAACGGTTGAACGGATTGCCCGGTACTCGGTTTATCTTGACTGGTATCGCGGCAAACACGAAATCTACATGAATATTCCGGGGGGTCGTCCGGTTCACAAGACGAACCTCTCCCGCCGGAGCGTGCAAATGCTGGCGGCTTTTACGTTTCCCGACCTGTTTGGTTTGCATATTAAACGGCCCAGCGAAACGAGCGGGGCCGCGGACGAGGCGGGTAAAGTCCCCGACTATGAAACCGAGATTCAAAACGCTGAACGGCAAGAGAAGATTTTGCGGAAGTGGTTGCAATATAAGAAGCAAGGCAAGATTCGCCTGAAGAAAGGCATGGAATCGGGGTTGGTTCTCGGCGACACGGTTTTTTACGTTACCAAGGAAGCCAAGACGGGTTATCCGTGTATTCAGGGGATTTTCCCCGGCCACGTTCGGGTTAAGTTTAAGAGCGATAACTTTGAGGAAATTGAGGATGTCTTCGTTGACCAGGTGATGACAACCGAAGAGGTTAGGCGCAGGTGGAACGTGCGGGTCGGCGAGGTGAAGCCGGAGAACGTGGATGTGATGGCGCTGTGGGATTCGACGCTGATGCTGGGCGGCGGTTATACCGTCGTCACGACGCATATTGACGACACCTACAAGCAAAAATACTGCGGGTATATTCAACTTGAAGGGACTTCGCCTCATAATATGTCCGGGGTTCCGGTGATTGCGATTCCGGCCTTGGAGAATGTGTTTTCTCCATGGGGTGTTTCGTATTTGGAAGACATTATCCCGATAAATAAGGAACATAACGAAGCAATTTCCGATGAGGCGGCGATTGCCAAGATTTTTGCCAGGCCGAAAGTGATTATTTCCAATGCTACCCAAAAAGAAGTCGACGCGATGAAGTCGATGTGGGAGTCGGGAGTAGTGGCCAGCCGGAACAATCTCAACGTCCAGCCGTTTCAGTTTACCGGACAAATGTTTCCGATTGAACAGCGGATTTCCAAGATTGAAGACCGTTTCTTCCGTCAATCCGGTCTTGGCCCCGCCGTTTTCGGTCAACCGAACGGTTCAATCAATACCGGAGCCAGTTTAACCATTCAATTTGCTCCCACCCTACAGCAAGCGGGTATCGTGTGGGGTCAGTGGGAGCCGCGGATGATGAAGATGATAAACTATATCGTGGATATTTTGAAGATGTTGGGGACTGACCCCGATTCGGGCAAGAGCTACGCTTCTATTTTCAAGAATCCGGTTCAAGTTGAATTGAAAACTCCGTTTCAACTTCCCCGTGATGAAGCGATTATCATTCAAAATGAAACGGTTAAATATCAGAATCGGATGCAATCCATGGCTACCACCATGCAGAATATCGGGATTGAATCGCCGCAAGATGAAATGAGTTTGCGAACCTGGGAGGATATTGTCCTGGCTCAGATTCTTCCGCAACAAGTTCAAAATGCCGGAAAGCAAACTACGCCACCGTCTTCTCCGCAGGCCGGAGCGATGGCGGGCGGTCAGATGGTGGCCAATGCCGCTTTGGGCGTGGCTCCGCCTCCGCCTTCGCCTCTCTCATCAACCGCCGCTCAGGTTAGAGCCAGTCAATTTTTAAGCTCAGCGTAATATGGCGCAAGTAAAGTGGAAAATCCCGACCGACCTTCCGACCGTTAATATCTCGGTCTCTGAGGCGCTTGGCCAGGCTCAGCTTTTTCAACGACTGCGTTTGACGCAAGACGATTCGCAGTATGATATGTGGCTGGACGGAACCATATCCTTTGATGAACTCCAAGACTATTTCACCGCCCGCCGGTCTACCGCCACGGGTGAGGCCGAGCAAGTTTCAGTCACCACCTCGCAGCGGACGGCGGAAGAAAAACAGCAAGACATCCAAGACGAGTTTCAGTTCAATCGGTTCCAAAACGGCCACCAGTCTTTTGAGGCTTACAACACCTATGTTCAGTCACGGATGACGCAAGAGACGCAAAATACCCCCCAGTGGGAAAAACTCCAATCTAATCTGGGCACGGCTACCGAAACAACTCGCACCGCACAGGAAGACCTGTGGAAGTCTAAGTATGAGAACGGAGAGCTGTCTTACGAAGACTACGTCTCTCATCTTCAGGAGCGGGTCGGGTTATACGTTGAAGGAACCCAGCGGAATACTGATTTGAACAAGAGGCTCCTGGAGATTTCACCTCAGTTCCAGTTGCAACAAGCGATAAACAAATATCTCTCGATGGCCTTCTCGCCGACCAACCGGGATACCCTGGAGAACCTTGAGGGGTATCAGAACGAACTTCGCCGGATTGCCGGAGGATTCACCCAGAACTCTCAACAGCGAATGATTATCGAACAAAAGATTTCCGAAGTCGGCCAGCAGGTGGTGGATTACAAAATTGGCCAAGAGCTTCAGACTCTCTCCACCACCCTTAACAATGCCTACACCACCTTAACCGATAGGCAAAATAACTTTAACAACCTCTTGTCGCTTTATCAGGCCAACCCGACAGATGAGAACTTCGCCAAGGTTAGTCAGGCTTACACCGATTGGCAAAACGCCTCCAATGCGTTCACCACGGCACAGTCCACCTATAATTCCAAGAAATCGGCCTTGTCTGACCCCAATGTCTTCTTAACCCCCAAGGAACTCGAAGCTGCCTTGGGATACACGCCGCAGGCGATTGAGGCTCCGAAAGTTATCCCTCCCTCTCCAACTCAAACAGCACCCCCACCGGGAACCCCTCCGGCCGCACCTCCGGCCGCACCTCCGGCCGCACCTCCGGCCGCACCTCCGG